>ODAI012040504.1_pt1 | contig 41890 bp, 30 predicted proteins | sample 1539321 | NCBI WGS metagenome assembly ODAI01 (sample SAMN02144231, study PRJEB22623) | gut metagenome | biome: sheep rumen | host: Ovis aries | place: New Zealand
CCCTATGGTAAACGAAATGGTCCGCCATATCCGCAAACGAAAAATAGAAACAGAAGCATAGCATATGGCGACCGATATAGCAATAATAGCAAACAAAGGCTATCTGGCAGCGCTAGGGCTAAAGACACTGTTGCACGAGATAGCGCCCTCTCTTTCCGTATCCCTAACATGGAGCGAGGAAGAGGCCGGAAACCTGTGCACAGAAGATGAATCTGTTATATTCAGTTTCAACGCAACAGAAACCAGCAAAACTATATTTGTCGACGTGGAGTTAGAAGAAGCACTGTTAAAGAAACAAATAAGGGCTGCCATAAAAAAATTACTAGCCACGAAAGAGAAAGACAAGAAAACGACACCGACAGGAAACCGTCAACTCTCTACTAGGGAGATTGACGTTTTACGCCTAGTGGCATCTGGATTCATCAACAAAGAAATTGCCGACAAACTGAGCATTAGCCTACAAACCGTTCTAACGCACCGCAAACATATCTCCGAAAAATTAGGGATACGCACAACCTCTGGTTTTACCGCTTATGCAATGATTAACAAACTTGTTTAAGAAGTAAGTATCTATTTCCATTTACCAACTGCAAAAGGCACGTATTTTTCAAACAATTTGTGGCAAAAATGGCAGAGGAACAAGATAATGATGGCAGGCACTATAGCCTCTATATGACCAAGTCGTTCTGGGAACACTATGTTATAAATAGCGATAAAAAAAAGCTGCATTCCTAAAATAGTAATCAGAGAATACGACATTTTTGAATAGAAGGATTCCTTTATGAACAAAGAAGAGAATTTAATTACCAGACAGGTTCCTATCATTCCGTTTAAATAGAACAACAACACACTAAGAGGACGCCACAAGTTTCCAAAATAAACACCCCACATTGAAATGTGTCCGTTAAAATAGATTATAGAAAAGAAAATAACTATACCGAATACATACCAAACAGGAGAGCACTTCTTTTCCACAAATTTATGGAATTGATGCCGGAAATAATAACCACCATAATAGAAAGGAAGCGCCATAGCAGCACTTTCCAAACAAAAATGCAATCCAGTTCCAACAAACAGCACTATAAGTACAGGCAGAGCGACTATAAACCGAAAATACTTATACTTCTCCATCAAGTCGGTCAACACTCTACAATAAAACAGCGAGACCAAAAACCAGCAAGGTACATCTATTAAAGAACTATAACGCGAGAAAATGAACCAACCATGACTCCATAATGCCACATAAGTTTCACCCAACGTTTCCTTTGCCAGAAAAAGATCCACAGAATCAACGTTTGGCTGATACCCATAATAAAGAATGGGACCAATAAAGAAATAGAATAAAAGAGAAAAGAAGAAAGCTGGGACCAATATAGTCCTCACATACTTTTTCACCTGAACTGTTTCTTTGTATTTATGCAAAACGCCACTGATAAAGAAGAATAGAGGCATACAGAAATGGCAAAACGAAACTCGAACAAAATCATTAGGATCAGCAGGAAACAAATGAACATAGATAACAAAAAGTGCACCCAACAATCTTGCGTAGTCTAAGTAAAGCAAACGATATCCCATAATTAACATTTTAGATTGCAAATCTACAAAAAAAATCAATATAATTTCGTTTTATCTCTACCCACTCAAAAAAAAAAAAAAATGGGAACACCGAAACGGTATTCCCATTATAGAAAAGAACCAAAGTCCTTTATTTCGCACCTACAGATTGTTCTTTCGACTTCTTATACGCCCCATACCCAGTATAGGCAAGCCCGCCAACAAGGAGGAGCAGAAGCACAAGAGACAGTATTGACGAAACACTACGCAACGTCCAATAAGTTTTCGCATCACATTTAAACACGATGGTGTGTTCGCCTGCCGGAACCACCATAGAACGAAGCAACCAGTCTGAACGGAAATGGGCAACTTCTTGACCATCGATAGTCGCAATCCAAGACTTCGGATAATAAATTTCGCTAAATACAACTAAACCATTGGTTTTAGAGTTTGACTTATAGACCAATTCGTTGGGTTTATAAGAAGTCAACACAACAGAAGCCTCAGGATCAAAACCGAGTTTTTTCCCTTCAAGTTCCTTACTGAACTGACTTTCTACCAATGCGGTTTTCTTCAAATCGACTGTCGATAGCATTTTCATCTGCAAATCGGAAGCACTGTAAGCGACACCGGCTACCGATGTGTCAGAAAGCACCTTATAGTCAGACACAAACCAGGCATTACCATACGCCATTTTATTGACAAGCGGCTTATTATCCTCATTCAATATCAAATAGCGCATATTCATCATATTCAGAACCGGAGTATGCATAAACAGGCTATCAATGTCATCCTGGCTCCTTACATTCCCTAACGACTGCTGGATATACCTCATTTCCGGTTCTATCTGTTGGTCAAGAAGGTCTTGATAGTCGCGCAACTTTGCAGCATTATAACCTCCTATCGATTTGTGGAAATAAGGGACATGGGTGTCGTTAAACGGATTATTAAACGTCAAAACCCTATACGACAAATCCTTATCCTTCAAAATCTCATTATCAGCAATAGTCGGTTTATATGGCTGATACTCAAATTTTGCCATATAGTTATTATCGTTACAATAACGACGAGCCACGTTATAAAGGTCAGCAAATGTGAGGACAACAATCACCAGCACACCATACTTCGCCCACTCACGGTTATCCTTCTTACTTACAAACCAAAGGACAAGAGCGGCAACCAAAATAAAGCCAAAAGACCTAAAGGCATCAGAGGATGCCAAATCAGCACGGTCTGCCCGCAATGCATCAGTAAACCACGCTCCATACTGCTGGGTATAATTAGCATCTGCCTGCGCAGAAAATGAAAGGAGCAAATCAGGCACCAGCCAAACCAGTAAACAAAGACCACCGGTAATACCAGCAGCAATATAGATACCTTTATGAAGTTCTTTTTCTTCAAGATCTCCATCCACAATACGCTTCAAAGCCATACAACCCAATATCGCAAAAGTTATTTGCGGAATAACCAAAGCCATTGATGGTGTACGGAACTTATTATACATCGGCAAATGATGGAACAAGAAGTTGTTAAAGAACATCGCATTATTTCCCAAACTTAAAATAATCAGGAATACGGATGCTGCAACCAGCGCCCATTTGAATTTGTTTTTGCCAATAAAGAAGGACAACACAGCCAAAAAGCAAACAACAGCACCCAAATAAACCGGACCCGATGTAAACGGTTGGTCTCCCCAATAGGTAGGCATACGCAACGGGGTTGGAGCATTATAGCCTTTGGCTCTTAAAGTCTGGGCAATATGAGATTTTTCATCTAACTCTCCACCACTTTCTCCGCCAAAAGCATTCGGAACAACCAGCGTCATCAACTCGTCTATCCCATAGCTCCACGCGAAAGCATAATCTTGGTCAAGTCCCGTACTCTTATCAGACTTTCCATCAACAGCAGATGAAAGACGCGATGGACCACGGGTACTAACTTCACTCATCTCGTAGTTACTATAAAGGCGTTCCGCATTTGTAACAATAGCGACAAAAACGCTCACAGCCATTAAGCCTATAGAAACAAGCAGCGATTTAAAGTTCTTCTTCTTCACCATGTCATATACATAAGCGACGAACAAGAAAAGACAGAGGATAGCCAGATAATACGTTATCTGTATATGGTTACTTCTCAATTCAACCGACAGCGAAGCCGCAAAAACAAGAGTACCCCACACCCACTTCTGCTTCATCAGTAACAGCATTCCCAGCAAGACCAGTGGCATATAAGACATTGCCCAAGCCTTTGTTACATGTCCGGCCGGTAATATAATGATGAAATAGGACGAAAAGGCAAAAGCGATAGCTGAAAAGGCCGATATACCGATACCATATCCCATTGAGAACATCAACAGATACATACCAAACATTGCAAGGAATATAATGCCGGCGTCGGCAGTTCCTAAAAACCAGAACACTTTAGCTCCCGCGTCAAACAAATAGTTAGGAAGACCCTTTGGTGTTGAAATCGTATAGCTTGGCATACCAGAGAACATAGTTCCCGTCCAAGTTATACCCTCACCACTACTCTCTTGGTAATCGGAAATTTCTTTGTTCATTCCAATGACTTTTTCCGAGTCACCGGCAATCATCTGTTTTCCGCCCAAAACAGCAGGTTTGAAGAAGAGGGCAGCAATCACTATAAAAGTGAGGACGACACCCACATGTGTCAAAAAGTTTTTCATTCTTCAGTATTAAGTTGTTATTATTTATTATTCAATCTTTCTATCATCTCTCGGGCAGCCCGTCGGCTAACCGGTTCCGTTCCCAACAAATCGGCCAAGTGGGCATATTCATCCAACATTCTTTGTCGGCCCTCGGCAGGAGCTATAATCTTACCAAGTTCCGATTTCAGAGATTCTGCATTGAAGTTATATCCCAGCAATTCCGTAACGACTTGCCGATCGGCAATCAAATTTACCAACGACACATTTGCCACCCGTATTATCTTGCGAAGAATCCAATAGACAATCCGGCCACCAGCAATTTGGTAAACGACGACCTGTGGAACCCGCATCAGCGCTGTTTCCAAAGTAGCAGTTCCCGATGTTACGACGGCGACTTCAGCCTGCTGCAACAACTGGTATGTTTCGCCATAAACAACAGAGCAATTATACTCTTTTGTACATTGGCTATATAGTTCTTTTGGCATAGCCGGAGCTCCGGCTATCACAATATGGAACTGCGGGAAAGCACTAGCGGCCTTCAACATATCGGGCAAATTTCCTTTCAACTCGCTGACACGGCTTCCCGGCAACAAGGCCAATAAAGGTTTGTCGGTCGGAATGTTGGTTCTGGATGCGAATTCTGATAAAGATTCCCCCTTACAACTGCGGTTTTCCACAGCATCGACACATGGGTTTCCCACATAACTCACTTCACAACCACGCTGGCCAAACCATTCAACCTCAAACGGCAATATAGAGAAAACACGGTCAACATACTTACGTATACTCTTTACACGCCATGACTTCCACGCCCACACTTTTGGAGCGATATAGTAGAAAACAGGTGTGCCAGGCATATTTTTTTTGATGTATTTGGCCATCTGTAGGTTAAAACTGGGATAATCGACCAAAATTACCACATCAGGACAAAACGCTTTCGCCGCCTGTTTTGCTTTCGACATTATGCCCAATATAGTGCGAAGATGCAAAACGACATCAACAAAACCCATATAGGCCATGTCTCGGTAATGCTGAACCAGTTCACAACCCTGCTCGGCCATTAAATCGCCACCCAATCCCTTAAACTGGCAGTCGGGATCTTGCTCCTTCAACGCACGCAACAAATTAGAGGCATGCAAATCGCCAGAGGCTTCTCCTGCAATTACAAAATACCTCATAACAGCGTACGGGCCAAAAAGAACACAAGAAACAAAAGCGTACCAACAATATACCCGCGTCCGAATTTCCAACGTTCCGTCTTATAGGCCCAAAAGAAACCAAACATACTTGGCATCAATGCCATAATATAAATGTTGGTCAGGTATGCAGAGTCGTTCGACACCAGAAAATGCAACACATGGTGTAACGAGTTAAACTGTACAGCCTTTGCAAAATAGATAATTGCAAACAGGCAAAGGATAGGTAAAGCTATCGAAACCGACAAGCCCAACATAAAAGAGTTGAAAGAATGAGGTTCACCATCGTAATAGTGTTCTTCTACCTTTCGTGAAAAATCATCGTAACCCATCTCTATAATCTTTTTTAGATGTATTTATCAATTATCGTTTTATCGCAGATAAAAAAACATGGTCTGTCATATCTATATTCAACGGGACACACGACGCGCCATGATGCGCCAAGACGTATTCGTCGGTTCCTTCTTTTTCTGGTTCCAAACAGACGAATTCACCACCCAATGTATACAACGGATTTTTAGTCTCCTTATTTTCACCAGCATAGTCAAACTCCTTAGTCCATCGGCTCCGTGCCTGCGAGCACCATTGCAGTCCTCCCTCTATAGGGCCAATAGGGAAATTCACATTCAAGCACACGCCATTAGGGACACAAACAGCTCCTATCAAGAGGTCTTCTACCAATTGTCGGATAATCGGTAATCCATAGGAATAATCGACAGGTTCAGAGTAATTACAACACTGCGAAAATCCGACAGAAGGTATACCATTAATGCAGCCTTCGATAACAGCTCCCATTGTGCCAGAATACACAACGTTTATCGAACTGTTAGTCCCCTTGTTTATCCCTGCCAGTACCAAATCGGGTCGCCGGTCTTTACATACTGTATAAAACGCCAGTTTCACACAGTCTACAGGAGTGCCACTTGCCGCATACACTTTCAATCCCGGTTCGCATTTCACGCAACGCAACTCAACATCAGAATTACAAGAAACAGCACTTGACATTCCCGACTGTTGCACTTCAGGTGCGACAACAAAAACATCGGCCAAAGGAGCCACTGTTTTGACTAACAACTCCAAGCCTTCAGCCTGGACGCCATCGTCATTCGAAATTAAAATAAGTGGGCGTTGTTTTACCATAAGTGCCTAACTGCGAAAATAACATTACAAAAATACTAAATACAAGTATAAACAGCAAAAAGAAAAACCGCCCCACAACAATCCATAAGGATAGTGTGAGGCGGTTCCCCTAATTTCAAATGATACAGAAGAGTGTTCTTTTATGAGTTGTAAGCAGTTTCTCCGTGTTCGTAGATATCCAAACCTTCTTCTTCAATACGGGCAGGAACTCTAAGACCGTGAACCTTGTCAATAACCTTGAACATTATGAATCCTGTTCCGAATGACCATGCAGCGAATACTACGATACCCAAGCACTGTGCGCCAAGGAAGCCAGCACCGAAGCCATAGCAAAGACCTTCTGAAGTTGAAAGGAAGCCGGTGAGCAAGGTACCGAGAACGCCACAACAGAGGTGAACTGAAGTAGCACCAACAGGATCGTCGATGTGAAGTTTTTCATCGATGAATGATACTGCGTAAACAAGCACTACACCACTAAGGAGACCGATGATTGCAGAACCTCCGAGTGACACGCAATCGCAACCGTCTGTTATACCAACCAAACCAGCCAACACGCCGTTGAGGGCAAGAGAGAGAGATGGTTTTCCGTAACGGAACCAACTGACAAACAATGCAGCGGCACCTCCGGCACAAGCAGCCAGGTTGGTTGTCATAAAGACATGGCTGATAGCTTCACGGTTTACTTCGCCAGAAGCGGCTAGCTGAGAACCTGGGTTGAAGCCGAACCAGCCGAACCACAAGATGAACACGCCAAGAGCGCCAAGTGTAAGGTTGTGGCCTGGAATTGCGTGGCTCTTACCATCTTTACCATATTTACCGATACGTGGACCTAACACAATAGCGCCAGCCAACGCAATCCAACCACCGACAGAGTGCACAATTGTAGAGCCTGCGAAATCGTGGAAAGTGTGTCCGAAAAGGTTCATCATAAAGCTACCGTCTTCTCCGTTCATCAGCCAGCCGCCACCCCAAGTCCAGTGACCAGAAATAGGATAGATAACCAAACTGATAATCAAAGAATAAATCAGATACATAGAGAATTTAGTGCGTTCTGCCATAGCTCCAGATACGATAGTAGCAGCAGTTGCGCAGAATACGGTCTGGAAAATCAAGACTCCTTCTTTTGGAAGTCCACCTGGTGCGGTGAAGAAATCGAGGCTACCGAAACTTGGAGTACCCATGAAACCTGCGCCATCGCAACCAAACATCAAGCCGAAACCAAACAGCCAGAACAAAATAGAACCGAACGAGAAGTCTACCAAGTTCTTCATCAAGATATTAGCCGTATTCTTAGTTCTGGTAAAACCAGCTTCAACTAAAGCAAAACCGGGCTGCATAAAAAACACCAGCATTGCACCAAGAATCATCCAAACAGTATCGAGAGAGACCGCCACGTCGTCGGCTGTAATAGGTTTTCCATCTATCTCATAAACATCGGCAACAGCAGAACCGCCGGCCATAAGCGTCATTAGAATGACGGCCATCCATCGCTTCGATGGCATATATTTTCGAATCATATCCATAATAATTTCTTTTGTGGTAATTTGTATTCAATGTTCAACGGAGCCTTTTACTTTTTCTCGGCATCGTAAAGCGAGATGTCACCTCTGTCGCCAGTTCTGATTCTAATGGCATCTTCTACTGGGATAATCCATATACGTCCGTCACCCACATCTCCAGTGCGCGCTGCTTTAACAATAGCCTGGACTGTTTTTTCTACATTTATGTCACGTACCACGATTGACACAAGCACACGTTCAATAATACTGGTATCGTACATCACACCACGATAGATACGTGACTGCAACGACTTACCCATACCTCTGACTTCGTAGAACGAGAACCATTCGATGTCGGCCTCTAGCAAGGCATCACGAACATCATCGAATTTGGTTTTTCTGATAATGGCTTCAAGTTTCTTCATATCTGTATATTTTTAAATCTTGGGACTTTACTTTAAAAGGTAATACCAAATGCAAGGTATGCCTGCTCGCTATAAGGGTTGATTACACCTTGAGCATATACTGGAAGACTGAAAGATGGTGTAAACTGAAGTTCTTTCGATGCCTTAACCGACAGATTTACGATATTGAAATTGTCTGAATAAGCGCCCTCAAACGGTGTCAGGCCCAACGCAAAATCCAAGCCCACAGAACCAGCCTTAACAGGATATCCTAATTCGATATAGGTAGAATACTGCTCGTCGCCAAGGGCGTCTTTGTCGTTAACCAAGTTGACGTTTGCGGAAATAGACAGGGCGAACTTTTTGCAAACCTCTCCGAAATCGAAACCAGTGTTCAATTCCAAGATGTGATTGTCGTAGTTACCATATTTGGGGAATGTTCCATCCTCTTGGCGGGCTGCCGCTCCACAATAGTCGGTCAAGCCAATCGAGAACCCACTGATTGAATAGGATGCGAACCAATCGAATTCGTTAATTGCGTGTTCGAAATCGGTTGAGCCCCATATTCCCAACGAGAAACCACCAACATTCATACTAATACCAGGCTGGAAGGCTGCACCAGAAAGATTCTGTCCACGCCATACGTACGTGCTGACCAAATCTGCGCCTGCTTCTACTTTTACTTTTGACTCTTTAGGAGACTCTGCAACTTCTTCCTGTGCCAAAACCGGCTGTGCTAGTACAGCTACAAAAGCCGCTACTAATGTAAAAACCTTCTTCATACTAAATAATTTTTGTTATTAATCTTTTAAAATCATACACTATTTGAAAGCAATTCCACAAAATAACAATCAAACAGCCAGCAATAATCAAATTTTATTTCCTTTTTGATTACACTGCAAAGTTATACAGAAAAACATGTTGAAAAGCATAATCTGGCTAGGTTTACCAAACAATTTAAAAAGCAATTAGAATTTGCTTTTGGCAAGCAAAAGTTGATTACGAATTATAAGGGAAAACAGCCTCAAAGTTTCAGATAGAAACAGCCTACAAATACAAAAAGAAAGAAAAAACACAGCATTTAAAGACAAAACAACACAGAAAGTAAAATATAAAGGCAAATAAATATCATTTTGCGCTACAGACAGGCCTTCCAAGGCAAAAAAAAAGAAAATCACAGCACACAACTTACCTGTTTAAAAAGGAAAATACGATGTTCGCCCGATTCCAGCTCCAGCTCAAGCTCTCCTGCAGGATGAACCTTGACAATACGTGCGGAAAAACGGCTCTCCGCCTCGTCAATATACTCGTAAAATCCCGATTTTCTATACAGCACATCCATATACTCACTCCTAATAGTATCTTCTCCACCATTTACCAACTGCATATAGCGATCCATCAGACATTGTCTGAAAAGAACAGCCGCCTTGTCTACGTCATATTCACGGCCTGTCAGTTGAACAGCAGAAACAGGATTTAAAGGATAATCGGAAAAAACCGATTGATTTAAGTTTATTCCAACACCAAGCACCACATACGCGATGGTTCTACCCATCAGCATCGCCTCATTCAGGGTACCGCTTATCTTCTTATCGCCAACATACACATCATTCGGCCATTTTACCGACAATTGGTCAAGCCCCACATAAGTCGACAGAAAATCGACCACTGCCAATGCCCCTACCTGCGTAATAAGGAACTGTTGGTCGGCCGCTAGAAAATCGGGGAAAACAGCCACAGAAGTCAAAAGATTTTTACCCTTTTCCGACTCCCAATGATTTCCGACCTGGCCACGCCCCTTTGTTTGCACATCGGCATATACCATTGTACCTTCAGGAACTTCATCTATTTTCTCGTTCAAAATTCGTAACAGTTCGTCGTTAGTAGAGGTAACGGTGTCGAGATGTATGATTGTATCCATATTAAATCACAAAGGCGGCCAAACAAGCCGCCCATATTTCTTATCATTTTGAAAATTGTTGTGTCTTAGACTGGAACACAGTCTCACCCTTTGGGACATCGTTAGTCACCCAAACATTACCACCTATAGTAGCACCTTCGCCAATAGTGATACGTCCCAACACAGTTGCATTACAATAAATAACCACATTATCTTCCACAATCGGATGGCGGGGCAGGTCCTTAATCGGATTACCATTTTCATCAAGAGGAAAACTTTTTGCCCCCAATGTCACACCCTGGTACAATTTCACATGATTACCAATTATAGCAGTTTCTCCAATAACCACACCTGTTCCATGATCTATTGCAAAATACTGTCCGATAGTAGCACCCGGATGAATATCGATACCCGTTTCAGAATGAGCCATCTCTGAAATCATACGTGGAATCAGAGGCACACCTAACTTCAGTAATGCATGTGCTATGCGGTGATTAGAGACCGCCTTTATAGTAGGATAGCAAAGAATGATTTCCCCAAAACTTTTTGCAGCGGGGTCTCCGTTGTATGCAGCCACAACATCAGTCATCAACACCGCCCTCATCTCAGGCAGCTGGGCGATAAAGTCAGATGCAATCTGTCTGGCTTTTTCCCGGTTCTGCTCCAACACATTTTCGTCGGTTCCTCCCTCAAAACATAAACCCGCCATCACCTGTTCTGTCAGGCAAGCGCTCAAACGTTCAACATTAACACCCATATGGAACTTCAAGGTGTTACTGTCAACAAAAGAGTTTCCGAAATAGCCAGGGAAAAGAATTTCGCGCGTAAGTTCTACAATTTGCTTTAACGAAGCACCCGACGGGAAGGGAAGTCCATCACTTGTATGATGATACGCGTTTTTTAAGGAACCGAAATCCGATAATGATTCGATTACAGAAATTAATTTGGCATCAATTGTTTTCTGTGTAGCCATGTTAGCAATAGTATTACGCCACAAAATTACAAAATAAGTCGGGCGGATACAACAAAAAAAGCACCCGACAAACATCGGGTGCTTTCTATTAATAGAGAAATTTGTTTACTGACGCATCAGAGTAAAGTGACCAGTGAAGACCTTCTGGAAGTCTTTTTCTTTAACTTCAATTTCATACCAATAGTCCGTAGACTTCATCGGTTTTCCATTGTAAGTTCCATCCCAACCTTCATCAGCACCTTTATACTCTGCCATTTTTTTACCGTAGCGGTCAAAAATTGAGATTTTTGCATTCGGATATGCTTCCTGAATAATTGTAGTAATAAAGCGGTCATTTACACCATCGTCATTTGGTGAGATTATCTTAGGTATTACAATACCTGGCGATACCACATTAAAGTTACCAGCTGTTGAACAACCCGCATTGTCAACTACAACAACCGTATGGATTCCAAATGGAAGGTTATCAATAGTAGACTCCGTAGTAGGAGCAGGAGTAACATCCTTCACAAAATAGGTGTAAGGTGTAGCACCACCACTCACCTGGACAGAACGTGAATGATAACCCATAGAATCAACACTTACAATTTCCGGAGTTTCTGACACGATAACCGACCAGCTATCTTCGGCCGAACATTCGCCTCGAGTCATCGCCACATTGTAAGTTGAAGAATAATCCGGTCTCACAGGTATAGCAGCCATATTAGCTCCATCAGGATATTTAGCCAGAAATACAGTATCATCAGTAGAGGTCCACAAGTATGTTTCTGCCGCATAAGAAGAAGCATCAATCGTTGCAACAGAGCCTTCACAAATGATTTCAGGACCCACGATCTCACCCGTCAAAGGACGGTCAACACGAACAGCTACAGTCTTTGTCACCTCAGAACAAATACTATATGAGGCACGCAGGGTATATGACTTATAGAAACTGTTAGACGATGCGGTAACATCAAATTCAGGATTAATAGTAATCGAATTACCATCGCGACCAGAGACAATAGACTCATCGTCATCCCATGTTACCAAAGTTCCAGCAGGAGTAACAGACTCCAGTTCTACTTCGAAATTATTTTCACCATCACCACAAAGTTTCAAGCCTTCAGGTAAAACAATCTCGATAGGAGGAAGAACCTTCAAAGTCTTTTTCACAACTTCTTTCTGTTCTTCTTGCTCTCCCTCACGGTAAATAAAGTAAACAGTATAAACTGCATCAGACTTAGGCTTAACGGTGTATCTCAGCAAGTTATTGCTCCAACTCCATCCACCTTCAATCTTTTTATCTACGCCATCAATTGTTTCAACAATGTAAAGTTGCATACGTTCATGATAAATGAACTTACCAGTGCCAGTTGTGTCAATAACAAGTTCACGGAAGTCGCTCGCACACATCTGGTCATCAAGCTGTACATCGAGCTTCAAGCGTGCATCCTTTCTTACGACAACACTTCCTTCTGCATCACAGAAATCAGGGTCAGACAAAACAACCTTGAAGTTGTGGTCTGCAGTGACTGCTGACAAAGAGAGCGGATTACCAGAAGCGAAAGTCACACCACCTTCTGTCCATTCTATATTTGAAGGTTCACCTGCCGCAGGGACAGTAATAGACAAAGGAACAGACAATGGATCACCATTTCGAACAATGTACTCTTTTTCCACAGAGAATTCAATGTAAGGTTTCACCTTCACAGCCTCACCCTGTGCAATTTCACCCTCTGCAGTACATCCGCGATTGGTAACTTTATAAGAGTAAACACCATTGTTTTCTGGAGTTGCAGGCGAGAACGACAAAAGCCTATCTGACTGACCAACCAACTCGGTACCATCTTGGAACCAAGAGATCTTATACGTATTCTCAACGCAAGAAACAGTCAACTCAGCACTGAAGTCCTGTCCTTCACAAACTTCGGTAGGAGAATTGGTAGACACAACCTTAACAGGAATATTGATAATTTGAATATCAAATCCAGTCTTACAGTTGTTTACATATTCAATGTGATAAGTAGCATTTGAAGGCTCTGCAATTGTATAAGTATCGCCCTTGTTAACACTACCGCCACCAAGCGTCCAATCGAATTCACCCTCCGACTTAGTTACACCAGAGAGGTCGATAGTAATTGGGTTTCCACAAGAATAGAATACAAGACCTTTAACCGTTACTGTTTCAGTTGTAGAGCCTTCGTTTCCTTCTTCAGTAATCTTAGCAGAACCCTCTACAGGGCCATCCCCGATTGTAATCAGATGGTTGCCACCAGGAATATCTACACAAGCACCAGCAGAGGCTGTCAGATTGTATGTATAAGTATTACCAGCAGGACCTGCAAGGTCTGGAGTAGTATAAATCTCAGACTTGATTGGAGCAGGATTATCACCCGCACCTGCACTAGACCACTTGAACATAGCCTGAGCGCTTGGATTAATCTCGTCGTAAACAGCAGTCAAATCAACGCCTGTGCCAGGACAAGTAGTATTAGAACCCTCGATCGACAAGCCACGAATATAGTGAACCTCGACATTGATTTCTGCCAAGTTAGACATACACTGCTTACCTTGTACATTAAAGTATGCCTGGGCATAGAATGTTCCAGACTGTTTAATCTCAGTTGGTTCGCCAACAGGGTTCTGCTGAGACTCGTCGAGCCAAGCCATTACCCAGTTCTGAGGAACAGCATCTTTCCAAATTTCCTTGCTTGACAAGTCAACAGTTGCAGGTTCGCAGACTGGAGAAGGATTATTCGTAACAAGGACTGGAGCTGCATACACTGTATCGCATACCGAAATTGCACGGCTCACAGCACCCGTATGGATATTCTTCTGAGCCACATAATAAGAGAAGATCTGTTTAGCCGAGCCATCGGTTATAGTGTTAGAAGGGAATGGAGCCGTGGTCGATTCCAAAGCTTCCTTCTGGGCATTTGACAATTCGTTAGGATTGGTCTCGCCATACCACACTAACTCATAATCACTCTCAGAGTCGTTACCTGTACCGGTAGTCTGAATGTTTGCAGTAAGTGCAGTTGTAGTTGCATCTGGATCCTTTTCGCAATAAGCCACATGGTTTGCAGTCGGCATTGGAGAAGAAGAGACAGTCACAACGACTTTGGTAGTCTCACTTTCGCAACCGTTCGCATTTATCTGGCTTACATAGTATATATACTCAACATCCTCAGACTGATTAGCATCATAAGGAGGTGTTGGAGGAGTAGTCAACTTGTTACCAGAAGCATCATACCAAACTAATGTACATCCGGCATCAGGTGTTGCTACAGCAGGATTCTTAGTTACGATATCAACAAACTTACCACCATTGTCAGCACCATCACTCTTCAAGTAATTGACAACCAAGTCACCCTTAGGGACATCAACAACCGTTACATTAACTGTAACGCTAACAGGTTCTCCTTTACATTGAGCAGCAGAAGAAGGTATAGTGTAAGTTTGAACTACAGTATAGAGTGAGCTAGTTGTCATCTCAACATCAGTTACAGGTATTAGCTGTGCTGCGCTCAAAGTTGCACCACTTCCATCAGACCAAATCATACCATCAGCGTCGGCATAGATGAACTTAGCTTCATCGCTTGCAAGTTTAACCATCGTAGCCACGCTAGCCGGATTAGGCTCACCCTTACAATAAGTGGTTTCAGGAACCAATACAGTAGCAGGGTCAACACCTATTACCGTAACTTTGAAGCTAGCCTTTTCACTCTCAGCTCCGGTAACACTGTTTGTCTGAGACACATAGTATGTATATTCGCCAGGAGCAGTCTCTGCAAAGTCAGGAGCAGATGCGCTACCAGTTCCTTTTACAGCAGACTCTGAAGAATACCAATTCAGCAAGTAGTCGCTATTCAAGCGAGTAACTCGGCTTGTAAGATCAACCAATTCACCCTTACAAATCACAGTATCACGTGTGTTTGGTTTTGGTGCGTCGTTTACAGTAACAGTGAAATGTGTAGTATCACTTTCACAACCATCTGCACTAGTCTGGCTTACATAATAAACGTAAGTACCAGGAACACTCTTGTCTTGTTTAGGTGCGGTTGTTGAGCCATCGCTCAAATCTTTTTGAGTATACCAAGTTATAGTACAGCCACTTGCAGCTGTAGCACCAGGTTCAACCGTTTCAGAAGCATTTTCCTTCAACATCGAGAGGTCGTTAACCGTTGGTGCGTCAGGAACTTCATTTACTTTAACGGTGATAGTTGAATCCTCGCTAAGACAGCCAGTAACCGCATCCTTCACCTGCATAGTGTAGGTGTGTTCACCTGCCGTCAGACCTGCCAAGTCAGCAGTAAGAGAAGAAAGGACAGAAGCACCAGCCAAATCGCTGCCAGCTTCATTCTTCAAGCTATAAACCTCTAGCTGGCCAAGGTCAACAAACTTGTTTGCAATTTCGTTGATTTCGGTGTCGGAAAGCTTGCCCTCACAATAAGGATCCACCTCGATAAGAGGAACAGTTGGAACCTTGTTCGCCTTAATCACAATTGTATCGATTACCCAACAAGAGCTAGCCTCTGGCTTCTCGTTATCACGTATCTTCAAATAATACTTCTGCGATGTGCCTTCTGGAATGTCACTCCACTTTACCTCGATAGAAGACTTAGTAGCCTGCATATCTTTCTGGATTGCATCCGCATCGGCCATAGTTGCAGTTTTGAACCATAGAATGTCGAACGAAGCAGTTGGTTCAGACGCTTTAGCGATATTGTCAACGCTCAAAGTAGTGCTACCTGTTTCACGGCAAAGGAATACAGTATCCTTAACAGGCTCAACAGTAGAAGCAATCTCCACAATGCCATCAGGCTGGTTACATGGAGGGCAGCCGTATTTTGCAGTCAACTTGATACGTCCGCAGTCATAGTCCGTCAACTTGCCGAACAACACATTTGCATAACACAACTTCTTCGAGCCATTAGACATAGCTGTATAAGAGTTGGCCGTTGCGCCCATCGCATAAATACCGAATTTTTCGGAGTCGATGACTGGGGTTGTGAACTCAGGAGAGTTTTCCTTTTGGGCAGGAGCATCAAACTCATACACGGTGCAGTTACCCTTGAAGTTCATACCAAGAATGTAACGCACACCACGGGCAGGGCTTCCCGGCAAACGAACGTCGCACTTAACAGTGCACAAATTAGGTCCTGAAGCGTCAACTGTAAACGTCTGCGTTTTTCCAGTCCAAAATACATCACCAACCACATAGATGCCATTTGTATTCTTTGCCGCCAAATAGACCACAGGAGTCACAGTGATTTCAGTTTCTCCCGAATAACTTTTTGCAGCAATGTCAAACGATTTCAAGTCGGCATCAGAGTAAGCGTCAATCAACAAGCCATACGATTGGAAGGATCCTCCTGTTTTAAACAAAGAACCCTTTTCATCTTTATAAAGGTAGGTTTCAAAAGATGTGATATCCTCTAACCATATTGTATAAGTCGTATCTTTACTTTCCTCGTCCTTATTGTCGTGTACCTCTGTCTTTCCAATCTTGTCACCGGTCACACAGAACTTGATTGGTGCGCTACCGCCATTTGCAGAATATTGGTCAAGCGTATCCTTGCTGGTTTCAGTAGAGAACACAGCAAAAGTGGCCTTCTGCTTAGCGGTGTAGAAATCAGAGTTCACGGCGAATTCGTAGCAAATCATATCAGAAGCGGCAGGCGAAAGCGGATCTGCCACGCAGTTCATAGAAGTGATGACGGTATCGATTGGCATCATCATATCCGATACTGTAATAGTGGTAGAATCTGGGTCACAAGCGTCACAAGGAATGTTCAGACCGATGTATTCAACTTTCACCTTATATTCACCCGGTTCGGTCACAAATATCGATTCTTTGTTGAACTTGTCCGCCAAACGGGTTGCATCAGGGTCATCTTTCGTTGAGGTGTTCAACACTTTTCCGTTGTACCACCAAGTCACATAATAACGTTCTTCCTTTCCTTTAGGTACCACGAAGCCGCAATCTAATTCAATCTCTTCGCCCGGACACTTAATTCTGTCAATCATAAAGACGGTAGGGCAGTTATCCTGAATTTCACAAGGAATGGTTGTCAGTTTTGTCAAACAGTTATAAGATTTGGCCGAGCCGCCTGTACCGGTCTGTCCCAAATCGTTCAAACCCCATACATAGTACTCGTCCTTATCGTTGACCATAAAATCGAAGTTATCGCCTCGTGAGATGTTCACCGCATTGTCAACCAAAGGTCCAGGTTTTCCACTGGCATCGCAATAACGAGCAAGGACAGGCAGCACGCCTTGTGCACCAGAAGACCATTTCTTTGCAGTAGCGGCATCAACAGGTGCCACACCACCATTTCCTTCATCACATCCCCAGTAAACGAGATAACCTTCCTTAGTAACCGCAGCGCCATGACCACGGCCACCAATCACCTCCTTCACATCGGTAAGATATTCTTCACCCGATATAGTGCCATACTCACCAGAACTAACTCGGAGTGCGCCATAGTGTGTCAAGCCCTGTTTCTGCTGACCGGTTGAGCCTCCCCAACCACCATTACCCCACGACCACACATAGCCGTCACCAGTAACGGCGAAACCACAGACGTCGCCAGCGGCAGACATACGGATGTCGGTCAAAGGTGTTCCATCTTCCTCTTTTACGACAGGCGTAGCATACGTTGTAGTGGTCACTTTACCACCACCATTCCAAGGGCCAATACCATAAAGGCTACCATCGGAAGTACGGATCAGAAGGTTGTCGTCACCACCAGAAATGTGGGTTACGTTAGTCAAATCTTTGCCATCTTTTGTCTTGATATAAGAAGGTTCTGTTGCAGCAGCTCCGGTCTTTGCGTTCCAGGTACCTTTTCCCCAACCGACAACACGACCATCGTTCATAATGGCGAAACCTGAGTTGGTAGAAGCCGCAATATAAACCACGCCACCCAAATAGTCGCCACCTGGCTGACCATCGACAGTGTAACCTGGCGTTTCACCCTTCAAGACAGGGACAGGATATTCAACAATATTTCCCGCATTAGCACCCTGTCCGCAGCCAGATTGTTGGTTGTCGCCCCAGGCATAAACCACCTTATGGCAAGACAATGCCAAGTTAAATGCACCAGAACCCGAGGTCACCTGACTAAAAGTAAGGTTACCCGACTTCACACGGCTTGGCGTGGTAACATAATCCTTTGTAGCATTAGCTCCCTCCGCTCCGGCTGGGTCGATACCCAAAAGCGGGCCGCCGATAGTCTTGTCCATGTTATTACCCCAAGTGTACAGGTAACCCTGCGCACATATAATGAGGCCATGGTCATTACCTCCCGAAATAGTCATACTTTGGGAGAATGCGTTCGTCGCCAGCAATGTTAGCAGCGAACATGCAGATATTAAGCGTTTTATCATAATACTAAATTTTATTCTACCCTATTATAGATAATGTCTAACGTGCAAATATAAAAAACGATAAGCAAATGTTAAAACAAACATAAGAAAAAAATGCCAATTTCAGTTAGTTACAGCAAAAAACTTTCGGGAAACGCCATAGTTGTCAGGCTAAACAAACGTCTTTCCTTCCTAAAGACAAAAAAAGCACTCCTTTCTTTGGGAGTGCCTAGTATAAAGCTATGCTATTCAAGTTCCAGTTCGTCGTTCTCGTCTTTTTTATACAGGTCGGAAAGTACCGCCAAAAAACGACTGACTTGCGACACTGCGGCTAACGTGCCCTCCGATATCTCTCGCTTCTGCAAACGCAACAACAATATATCGTACATCATATTCAATGCGAGTTCCACATCATTGACTTCCGCCGACACACACGATTTCTGTCGGAACTCGACCAGACAAGGGAGCAAATTAAAGAACAGCACATTGTAATCGACATGTTTAGGAGACCTTAACAAAGCCAGATGCAGTTCATCTATATCGTTAACCACATTTTTTACAATCTGAATATGTCCTTTTTCCGTCACATGTTCTTCCTGCATCATATTTATAATGTCGGAGTACCATGTTCGCATTTGCCCTTTCACCTCTTCAGGCTGGTCAAACTTATCAATAAAATTAGACTGTATAACTTCAATATCGAAGTGGCTGGCACGTATCATATCTTCTACCTGCCACATATACAGAACATATTCCGCTATATTCTCTTTCTTTTTCTGACGAGCAATAATCATAGTATAAATTTAAAATCCGTGAAGTTCTCCTTCCTCATCAATCCAAAACGTGCTAGTCGGACTTGTATACACATAAGTGCCAAGCTTTTCCTCCCACGCACGGTGGAAAACCGGGTTACGGAGGTATCTGCCATCTTTCCCGATTACCCCCCAACGTTCATTTCCTGTAAGGGTTCCCGCATCGCCGCCATCGGTAGCATCCACTCTTTCCGAAGATGGCACCACTGCTGCGATTGGGCCCGAGAAAGGAGTCGCGGCCATGAAGGAAGGTGGAATTTGAACCGCTCCCGCTTCGTTAGCGAAACCCACGGCTCCGTCTTCTCCAACAATACGTATCATGCCACTCTGGAAAAAGTCGGGACGAGACGAACCTGCCTGAACATAAACGGTAGCCACAACCGAATCATTCGGCGCAACCAGCACCCATTCTCCCTTATTCATCTCGACCACCCTTGCAGAAGTTTTGTCCTTGCGCATTTCCGAATTTGAGACAGGGCGCATCGCAGTTTGCCTACTAGAGCCACACCCGCACAGCAGAGGTAGCAACAACAAACAAAGGAGATACTTACACATATATAATACTAATTAGTATGCGTTTTCCTCTCCCTTTATCATATTCCAGACAGTCAGGAAAATAATGTGTAAATCAAGAGCGAAAGACCAGTTCTCGATGTACCACACATCACGCTTAACACGGCCTTCCATCTGTTCCAGTGTCTGGGTTTCCCCACGGAAGCCCGTCACCTGAGCCCATCCGGTAATACCGGGTTTTGCCCAGTGACGCAACATATACTTGTCAATCAATTCCGAATACATCTCAGTATGCTTCAACATATGCGGACGCGGACCCACAATACTCATGTCGCCAATAAAAACGTTAATAAACTGTGGCATTTCATCGAGGTTCGTCTTACGCATAAATGCACCTATTTTGGAAACTCGAGAATCGTTCTTTGTGGCTTGCACCGTATCGGCATCTTTGTTCACGTGCATTGAGCGGAACTTTATACAATAGAAATCGCGTCCATTTTCTCCAGTTCTCTTTTGACGGAAGAAAATCGGTCCTGGCGACGTCAACTTGATAATAGTTCCCAAAACGACGAACAATATAGGGAATATCGTCACCAAGAAAATGCCAGAGAAAAAGATGTCAAAAAGACGTTTTGCCACCCGGTTCCCAAATTTATGCAAAGGTTCCAACCGAAGAGAAACCAAAGGGATTTCCTCCAAGAAAGTCAATTCGACCTTTTTCTCAATAAAACGGCGGAAATCAGGAACTATCAAACAACGTATAAAGTTTTGTTCAGCATATCGGATTATATTCACCGCCTTTCTGTCATCACCAGCAGGCAACGCACAATACACGACACGCACATCATTGTCTGTAATATACTGGTTTACATCAGAAAGTTTGCCCTTTACCAATTCCGCTGGCACCTTATAATTTTCAGGCTCCCTATCATCGAAAAAACCCATAAATTTATAGCCATACGAAATATTGGTAACCAACTGGTTATAAACTTGGTTTGCTATGCTACCCGCACCCAGGACAACTACTTTTTTTGTATTGCCGCCATGACTTCGGTACGACTTCAGCACCAACCGGAGGAAGACCCTCCAAATAGAGAGGGCCGCAAACATCCACAACGAATATATAAGCAAGAACGTCAGTGATATGTCTATTTTCAACAGATATAAAGCCGTCAGCATAACGACAAATTGAAGAGTGCTTATCTTCAACGTGTTCTTCAAGATACTCTCAATAAACACCGAGCGTTTATCAAGAACAATCCCCACCCACGAAAGAGCCAGTAAATAAGACAGGTTTGCAATAATGAAAACAGTGCGGACACGGTCTTCATACAATTCAGTACCCCTCAAAGCGTGCATCGCATTGGGGAACATAAACATCAGTAGGTAAAGGAAAGCGCTAACTAGGCACAACTCGCCGACAATCACACCTGCCTTTATATAAAGACTATCGTAATCGTGAAAATCCCTCATTTTAACAACAGCTTATAAAAGAACCCTCAAAAGGGAACCAAATAAATGACAAATAAACAGAATGCACAAAACCGAAACGAATTTGCGCAAATGCAAAGTTAGTAAAAAAATGCCGCATCCAGCACATCCAAATCACAAGAAAAATTAATTGTTTTCATGCCTTATGTCCGGTGTATTCAACGAATGTACGCACCTCTTCTGCGACCCAACGAAGTTGCATATTGTCAGTAGAAGCCAATCTATCAACAACAGCCATCACCTTTTCACTTTGACTATCATAAAGTCCCAACTGCTTCAAGAAATTAGAAACAGCCCTTGCCACCGTTGGCTTATTCGCCGCCAAGTCTACATCTACCCTGTCGAATAATACCTTATAAAAGGAAGGAAGTTCAGTGCCATTCTCCAGCAAACGGGCACCTAACAAATAGGCTGTTTCCACCGAAAATTTAGCGTCTTTCGACAAGCACCCTACCACAAGCTCCGCAGCGCAGTCCAATGCCCCCAGAACACCGCGGCATGCGAACTCCACCAATTCCATTTCCTGCATACCCTCTATTAACGAATACGCTTCCTGTTCATCAAGTTCTCCGGCCGGCATTAGTAGGAGAGAGAGAAGCATGGTCTCCCTATAACCGATATTCCACAGGCAGAACGCCAACTTTTTATTAGGTTGATACTGCCTTGCTATATTACGTAACGCAACATACGACACGCCATAATTCTTTTTGTAAGCCATCTGTCCCATTTGGTAAGAGGCCATACCATTCTGTTCGCCTTGAATAGCCAGTTTAATTTCATCCAACTCGTTTTTTAGTTCGGCATCGAAAGGGAAAAAGACACGTTCCATACAAAGTTTCTTTATTTTCCACAAAATTACGTCTTTACACAAACAGATGCAAACCTACACTAACAAAGCCCGCACTTCTTCTACCAACTACACAGCGAACGAAAGTTCAACTACAGAAGAAAAATATGGTACAAGGTGTTGCAGAGTTCGCAAAATATATATAACTTTGCAACGCAAAACAAAAATGGTGGGTTTAGCTCAGTTGGTTAGAGCGTCGGATTGTGGTCCCGAAGGTCGTGGGTTCGATCCCCATACCCCACCCTTTTTAAGGTTTACGAGCGTCATTCGAAAGATTGACGCTTTTTTTATGCCGTTCAACGGGGTTTGGCCCGACATTTGTAGTAACTATGTCAGAAGAGGTAGATAAAACCTCGACTATTATTGCTATTTTTGTATAACAACTTAAACAGGTTATTAGAAAATGACAAAAGTCCTCATTATCGGGGCTGGCGGTGTAGCAACCGTAGCTGCCCACAAAGTGGCACAGAACCACGACGTGTTTACTGACATTGTAATTGCGAGCCGTACAAAAAGCAAGTGCGACAAGCTGGCGGCCGACATTCTGAAACGCGAAAATGTGAAAGTCGAGACCGATCAGGTCGACGCTGACAGCGTGGCAGAATTGGTTGCCCTATTCAAGAAACACAAGCCAGAACTGGTCATGAATCTGGCGCTCCCATACCAAGACCTGACCATTATGGACGCATGTCTTGAATGTGGTGTCAACTACCTCGACACGGCCAACTACGAGCCTAAAGACGAGGCGCATTTTGAATACAGCTGGCAATGGGCCTACAAAGAAAAATTCGAGAAGGCGGGACTTACCGCAATCTTAGGCTGCGGTTTCGACCCTGGTGTCAGTGGTGTTTACACGGCTTATGCCGCCAAACACCATTTCGACGAAATTGAGTACCTCGACATTGTCGACTGCAACGCCGGCAACCACCACAAGGCTTTCGCCACAAACTTCAACCCTGAAATCAACATCAGGGAAATCACCCAGAAAGGCCGCTTCTGGCAAGACGGCAAATGGGTTCAGACTGGTGCGTTGGAAATCCACAAGCCGCTCACCTATCCGAACATCGGACCTCGCGAAAGCTACCTGATGTACCACGAGGAATTGGAGAGTCTGGTTAAAAACTTCCCTACCATAAAGCGCGCGCGCTTCTGGATGACATTCGGCCAGGAATACCTCACCCACTTGAGAGTAATTCAAGATATCGGTATGGCACGTATTGACGAAGTTGACTACAATGGCGTCAAAATTGTTCCGCTCCAGTTCTTGAAGGCCGTCCTTCCTAACCCTCAGGACCTCGGAGAAAACTACGAAGGCGAAACCAGCATCGGCTGCCGAATCAGAGGCAAAAAAGACGGCAAGGAGCTCACCTACTACGTCTACAACAACTGCAGCCACCAAGAAGCCTACAAGGAAACCGGCATGCAGGGCGTTAGCTACACCACGGGTGTTCCCGCTATGATTGGTGCGCTTATGTTCGCTAAAGGCTTGTGGAAGAAACCGGGTGTTTGGAACGTGGAAGAATTTGATCCAGACCCATTCATGGTCGAGTTGAACAAGCAGGGACTTCCTTGGCATGAAGTGATGAACGGCGATTTGGAATTATAAGTAGACCACTTAATAAAGGAACGAGGTGCGGCTAAAAAAGTCGCACCTCGTTTTTTTTCTAACCGAGCACATGGCAAACAACGGTAAGCATTTCGTTGAGCGTTGGTTTGAATTTAAGTGATTTCCAAAAAACATATATAGCTTCTTTTTTATAAAGCCTCAACCACTGAAATTGATATATGTTTTTGTTCGCCTTTCTCTATCGTACAATTTTCTTTATCACTACCGAACCATTGGTCAGGTATATTTTAGCCAACAGAATGCGTTGTTTAACGTCATTCAGACTTATTTTGCCAGTAATGTTACTTTTTATCAGTTCTCCTTTGGCCGACATCAGTTCTACTTTGTTATAGTTGGCGTCAACCACAAGTTCATCTGTTTTTTTGTCATAGTAGATGACATTGTCGTCTTGTTTTATGACGCTGGCACCAGCCAACTGTTTGTAGAGGGATTCGTCTAACACCTCTATACCACCATTCCCATTTTGTAGGTATACGAGTTTAACGTCGTTTTGGTTGGTCGACATTGCGTAGACCGGGTAGTCGAATGCGCTATCGTATAGCTTTCCGTTCAACTCATACCCCACAACACCGAATCCGTCTTCAAACACAGCATCTCCAAAGGGCGACCACTCGTTGTTGGGCGTCAGATATGAAACGGTGTATCTTTTCGTGCCGTTTTCCCGAAGATCCTCTTTTTTTATGACAGCTTTGTAGTTTTTTCCCTCGACCCATTGCAGATTGAGCGTATCACCAGCATTTTTGTTGTATACGAAGAGCAGCACAAAATCATCTTTTTGCTTATAATACACGCTGTCGCCAACATTATAGGCGTACACGTCGGTTCTCACGGTGTCGGCTTTCACTTTCTCGTTGTCGGCAGGGTCTACGCAGTAGGTGATAGCCGTATGCTCAATCCGCTTCGCCTTTATTCCCTCTATCTCAACCACCTCTTTCGATTCGAAAATATCTTGGTTAAGGAATTTATAGAAATTAGAAACTCTCACCCATTTAGATCCAATGGGGGCGAATTCTGTTGCAGTAGCGGATGTGCCGCTTATAAGAAGGGAAATTAAAATAGTAATTCTTTTTATCATATGCGTTAGTTATTACAGTTAATGATATTGTCAGATTTAACATCAATAGTGAATTCACAGTTAGGTTGAACCGTGAGTTCACCAGTTATTTCGACAAATTTCCTTGTCTCAATTAATAAGCCCGGGCTATATTAATTGATTTTGGAATATACATATAAAAAAAAACGAACAACAAAAAAAATGTATAATTTTCTGTCTTGCAGACTTATTGCTGTAACAAGAACTCCAGCACCAGCCCTCTACTTCCATTAGAATCGGGCTCACACATTAAGGTATTTAACAGATTTGCATAAAAATAACGGTTCACACAAAACTCAACTTGTTTTCTAAAACTATTTCTCGTACCTTTGCATAATTTTTGACGACAGCGCGCCTTTTTAGTGTGCGGGGAATGTTCCGTAGACGATTATGGAACTTATTGGGGCAATAAAGATTCCCCCTATTTTGAATTTTTGTTACTACATTTTCATTTGGTCATTGGCTAAGGGTTTTTGGATTTGTGATGACGAGAATCGGCATTGAGATAGGTACACGCTGTTACATTATCCAAATAACAATTACACAATGGCAACATTTGAAGAACTCGGCCTGCGCGAAGAATTGCTGCACGCCGTAAAAGACTTGGGCTTTAGCGAAGCTATGCCTATCCAAGAAAAAACCATCCCCTTCCTTTTAAACCAAGACGAGACCAGCGATTTGGTCGCTCTTGCCCAGACTGGAACCGGGAAGACTGCCGCTTTCGGCCTCCCTACACTACACCTTACCGATGAAAGCAAACACCAGATTCAAACACTCGTGCTCTCGCCTACACGCGAACTCTGCATTCAGATTGCTAGCGACCTGAAAAACTACTCCAAATACATGAAGGGAATGAAAGTGGTGGCTGTTTATGGTGGCGAGAGCATCGTCAACCAGTTCCGCCAACTCGACGTGCAGCCACAGGTGCTGGTGGCCACCCCTGGCCGACTCATCGACCTGATTGACCGCAACAAAGTTGACTTGAGCGGGATGAAGACCCTCATCCTTGACGAAGCCGACGAGATGCTGAACATGGGTTTCAAAGACGACATTGAACGCATCTTGGAAGAAACTCCAGAAGAGCGGCGCACCCTCCTTTTCTCGGCCACCATGCCTAAGGAGATTGCCAACATTGCGAAAAAATACATGAAAGACAGCACTGAATTGGCTGTCGGCAAAAAGAATTCTGGTTCCGAGAATGTGAAACATGTCTACTACGTGGTGCAAACAAAAGACCGCTACGCTGCCCTGAAGCGTATTGTGGACATGAACCCGGACATCTACTCCATTATTTTCTGCCGTACCCGTCAGGAGACTAAGGATGTCTCTGACCTGCTGATGCGTGACGGCTACAACGCCGACGCGCTTCACGGCGACCTGACCCAAGCCCAGCGCGACTACGTGATGCAGCGCTTCCGCGACCGGACACTTCAAATTCTGGTTGCCACCGACGTCGCAGCCCGAGGTCTTGACGTCAGCGACCTCACCCACGTCATCAACTACAACCTGCCCGACGACATTGAGAGTTACACCCACCGAAGCGGACGTACAGGCCGTGCCAACAAAACGGGTGTTTCTATTGCCATTATCCAACCAAGGGAGAAGGGCCGCATCCGCGACATTGAGCGCATCATCAATAAAAAATTCGAGAAGGAGCAAGTTCCTACGGGTCCTGAAGTCTGCAAAATTCAGCTGGCCGCCCTCTTCGAACGCCTGCGCACAGTGGAAGTGAACGACGAACAGATTGCGCCTTTCGCCAACCTTATAGCAGAAGAGACCCGGAAAATGGACCAGGATACCTTCATCCGCCACTTTGTGGCTATGGAGTTCAACCGTTTCCTTAAATACTACGACGGGTCTGTAGACCTGAACGTTCCTGAACGCGACGACCGCAAACGCGGTGAAAGAGGCGAGCGCGGCGGTAGCGGACGACGCAGAGGCGGCGAACGCATCCGCTTGAAGATTAACCGCGGACGTGACGACCAATTTGGTCCGAAAAACGTATTAGGCCTCATTAACGATGCCACCAACGACCGCGACATTGAGGTGCACGGCATTGAGATTACTGGCCGCTACTCTTTCTTCGATGTCTTCAAAGATGACGCCCCACGCATTATGCAGGCCTTCCAAGACACTTACGACGATATTGCCATTGCCGAGGCGAACGGCTCTAGAAAGTTTGACCGCGACGGTGGGCGAGACGGACGCAAAGGCGGCGAACGCAACGGCTGGGGACGCGACTACCACAGAGACCGGAGCGAGAGAAGGAGCGATCGCTTCAGCCACAATTCCGAGCACCACAACCGCAGTTTCAGAAGGAACAAATAAAATTTCCTTTTTTATGGCAGAAGACACCTACAAGACCATCAAATCGCCCGGCGAGGGGTTGTACAAGGAGAAAGGCAGCCGCTTTATTGCGTATGCCTACCCTGTGGCTACAACCGACGAGATAAAGACGCTTGTAGACGCCAAAAAGAAGGAATATCACGATGCGAGGCACGTTTGCTACGCCTACCGCATCAACCCTGCTAAAATTGAGTTCAGAGGGGTTGACGACGGCGAGCCAAGCGGGACGGCAGGACGCCCTATGTTGGGCTGCCTGCAAAGCCAAGAGTTAGTGAATGTGTTGCTTATTGTTGTGCGCTACTTTGGCGGTATTAAGTTAGGCACCAGCGGACTGATAAACGCCTACAAAGTGGCAAGCGAGGACGCACTACTCCACTGCGAGGTGGAAGAGCGTACCATTGATGCGATATTCAACATTCAATTCGACTACCTCTATTTGAACGATGTGATGCGCATCACCAAGGACATGAAGCCAATTGTTCTAAACCAAGAGTTTGACTTAGACTGCAAGATGACCTTACAAATAAGGATGCAGCAAGCCGACGCTTTGAGAGAGCGACTTGAAAAGGTGCAAACCATGAAAATTGAAGATTGACACAATCATATCCAGAGCAAAAAAAGAGGGTTAACCACCCTCTTTTCTTATTATAAGCAGAGGGAGCAGCCGAACCGACTGCTCCCTCTGTTATTTTTATTTTATATCCAAATTATCAGCCTTTGCGTTCTTTCTCTTTTTCAAGAGCCGAGCGTATAGCATGCGACAACTGGTCGGCACAACTGGTGCTACGCTGGCCACACGTGTTACCTTGTAAAGTGGCAGCAATTTCGTCCGCACTCTTGCCTTCAACCAACAAACCTATAGCCTTAAGGTTTCCATTACACCCGCCGAAAAACTCCACGTTATGCAGTTTCCCCTCATCGTCGATGTTGAAGCGGATGAGTTGCGAACAAACGCCTTCGGTTTTATACTGGTAATTACCCATAATTTATTCGTTTAACAAGAACTGCTTAAAGGTTTCGAAATCCTTTGAAAGTTCAATACTCTTCTTCTCACCACGCATAAATGCCAGAAGTTTTGCAGGAATTTCAATAGGGCCCACAATTGGTTCTACCGTATCCTTGAACTTGGCAGGATGCGCTGTTTCCAAGAACACTCCCACCTCGCCTTCCTTCAAGTTGTCGGCAACGGCCTGATAACCTACAGCTCCGTGAGGGTCGAGCAAATACTTATGGGTATCGAACACGTGCTTGATAGTGGCACGAATCTGGTCGTCATTATAAGTGCAACCTGAAATTTCTGCGCAGATATCCTTATGAGAGTTCTTGTAAAGATCGAGAATACGTGCGAAGTTGCTTGGTGCACCTACGTCCATTGCGTTAGCAATAGTCTGAACAGACGGACGTGGATTATATTCGCCAGTAAGCAAATACTGGTAGAAAATATCGTTGCGGTTGTTAGCGGCAATAAAGCGTGAAATTGGCAATCCCATACGCTTACCAAACAAACCGGCAGTAATATTACCAAAGTTACCGCTAGGAACGCATATAACAGCATTCTTCTCCTTTCCTAACTTCTTCAACTGCGCATAAGCGTAGAAATAATAGAAAGCCTGTGGCAAGAAACGGGCAACATTGATTGAGTTCGCGCTGGTCAGATTCATATGCTTGTTGAGGTCGGCATCCATAAACGCAGACTTAACCAATGCCTGGCAGTCGTCGAACACGCCGTCAATTTCAAGAGCAGTGATATTCTGGCCAAGGGTTGTGAACTGGCACTCCTGAATAGGGCTTACCTTTCCCTTTGGATAAAGGACATAAACATGAATTCCATCCACACCCAAGAAGCCATTTGCAACGGCACTGCCCGTATCGCCAGAAGTTGCCACCAGCACATTTACCTGCTTCTGTCCCTGCTTTCGGATGAAGTAACCCAACAAACGAGACATGAAACGGCCACCAACATCCTTAAACGCCAAAGTTGGTCCATGGAACAATTCCAAACTATAGATATTGTCGTTAACATGTACCAACGGGACATCGAAACTGAGTGTATCATAAACAATCTGCTTCAATGCTTCTTCTTCTACATCTTCTCCAAAGAAAGCCTTTGCCACCTCGAACGCTATTTCCTGGAACGAGAGGTTTTGAATGTTGTTGAAGAAAGAGTCGGGCAGACGCTTTATCTGCTTTGGCATAAACAAACCCTTGTCAGCGGCAAGGCCCTTAACTACGGCTTCTTGCAAAGACACTTCTGGAGTTTGTCCGTTCGTGCTATAATATTGCATAAATTTTGTTTGTTTTATCTATTTAACAACAGTCTACAAAGATAGGCCATTACGACGGATTTTGCAATAAAGAGCAAAGGCTTCGACCGTCTATAAGACGAAATAGCCCGGCGAAAATCGCCGGGCCATTATAAATTTGTTTACGAACAGATTAGTAAGAAACCTTAGGTTCCAATTCCTTAGCCTGTGCAATCATTCTTTCCACTTCAGAAAGAGCGGGCACACGGCCACAAATATGTTTCTGTTCGTTCACTTCTTCCAACTTTGGCTGAAGGTTAGCCGCAACACGGTTTCTGAACTCCTTGACTGTGTCAACGCCAGCAGCCTCCAAAAGTTCAGCAAACTGTCCGCCCACACCGTTTATGCGCATCAAGTCAGCATGGTTTGTCCATGTGAGAATCAACTTTTCGCTGATGCCAGTTTCTTCGGCCAACTTAGAGCGGCCAGACTTCTTAGCGCAGTTTTCCAGTAGATCTTCTACAGTTTTGATGCCTACAGCAATCAATTTTTCTGCATATTTCTCTCCAATACCTTCGATTTCTTCGATTTTGTAAGACATATTCAATAAGATTTAAAGTTTTTACTTCTACAAATATAGAGAAACCTTTCAGAAAAGCAAATAAAAAGGCTGAAACTTATTGTTTATTATCGTCCTAGTTTGGAATCAGACGTCCACATATCAATAAGCAGTTGTCCATCCTCATACTCGCCAAAGACCAAATAGCAGTTAGATTTGGCGTTGTAAAAGGTACATTCAATCCCCTTATCAACCTTATCGTCCGACTTCGACTTGTAACGGAAGCCGTTTTCTATTGCATCTTTTTGAAAATTCAAGAAACCTTCACGTGTAGCGAACTTCACCTGATAATGATACAGCCGCTTAGTATCGCCATCGTATACCAAGCGCACATACGCGAAAGGCTGGTTCTTCCGAATCTTCCATGCGTCACGTTTTTCATCGTAACAGGCCGTATTAGAAAAAGCGACTTCATGAAAGTGGTATTTTCTCCATTCTTTTTGGTCTACATCACGGCCATAAGCCATCTTATAGCCACCCGCTCTCAAAACTTTCGATGCATAAAGAGCAGTTGCACGCATTCTTATACTATCAAGGGTTGCAAACGACATGTCTGCCTCACCTCCATTTACATTCTTCAGGACCGATGTATTGGTACTGTCGGTATTTTGCGCCATAGGTGCAACCGCCACCATCAGCAACAAAAGCATTTCTATTAACCTTTTCATAATAATGTATTTATTGTCGAACACATTTCGTTAGTCAAGCTACCCTAGAGCCACCTTTTTTAAGACGTATATCTCGTTCGATGTGGTATCATCGTTCGCCATATGCTCAACTATTCGGAAACCGTTTTGTTCGGCTATAGACGATATACGTTCAAACGAGGTGAAGAACAATTGCCCCTCCGTCTTATTGAAACGGAAAATCTTGGTAGAAAGGATCTCGGTCCATTTTGTCACTTTCTGTCCCTCTTCGTTCGAGGTGTTTCCATCTCTGATTATAATACTGCCATCTGGCAACAGACGTCCCATACAACGCTCTATCAGTTGTTGCTGTTTTTCATACGGCATATAATGCAGCATATCGTTTAATATGAAGACATCGGAATTTGGCAAATCCACATCAAACGCATTGCACGAAAGGAAATCAATTCTCTCATTCTTTGAAAAACAATGGTTGGCAACCGCTACTTTTTCATCATCGTAGTCAATACCTTTAACCACACGGTCTTTCGACATGAACATCAGCATATAGTCGAGGAAACCATAGCCACATCCAATATCTGTCACCACCGCCTTCCGTGGCACCATTTCATTAAACAGTTTATAGTTGTTTTCCAAGCGGACTTTCACACGCATATACCACTCGGTTACTGGGCCTTTGTAAATATAGTTCTGGAACAGATGGTTCACATAATACCGGTTTCCGGTATTCACAAAGCAAGCCATTCTCCGATCATATTCCGCTTTAAACCATTTATGGATAGACTTTCTCCGTTCACGGTAAGTAGCTCCCCACGACGCATCATCCTTCCTTATAACAGGCATTACCGTAAACACACTGTCGGTAGGGCACACAAAGAACATATCTCCCTTAGCCACACAGCATCCGTTGCCAAGCATAATGATTGGCAATATGTCTAAATCGAGCTTTTCAGCCAGATAGAAGGCGCCATCGTAAAAATGTCCTAGTTGCTGTTTTTCATCACACCGGTGTCCTTCAGGGAAGACAAGAATGGAGTATCCGTCACGAACCCTCTGGCGCAAAGGTTCTACCATATTCTCGTATCCTTCAGAAGTACTGCACGACTGGTAAAAATAGTTAATCGGTCCTATCAGGAAGTTGCTTTTCACCCCAGCCTTTACTATTGGCACTAATTTAGTAGTATAGGCCATCAGTTGTAACATATCGACAATAGACTGGTGGTTGGCAATAACCATAACCGGACGTTCGAAATTGAAGCCAGATTCATTCCTATATTCGCATTTGTTTATACGACAAGCCAGCACCAGACGGCATCCCCACATAACTAGCAAACGGAACCAATGGAATTTCTTTTTAAACGGCAGAATATAGAATATAGGGGTCAACAAAACCAGCAAAAGCGACAAGAATGCGAACAGAACCAGCGGGAACATGGTAAACACACGCGCAAGCGTCCAAGGGGCCTTACCCCTACTGGTTCTACTAGTCACGAAGAAACGCCACAACAACGGTTGGATGGTATAGGCAATCAAGACGACGGCTACCATACCTATCACCGAGGTCTGCGCTACGCTCAGCAACGACGGGTGTTTTGCAAAGAACAACGCGCCCATACCCACCACTGTGGTAAACGCAGAAAAAGCAATAGCCGTCTTATGTTCGGTCAACATTGTTTTTCCCGTCCTATACTCCGAAAGCAGCCCATCGGTTATAAAGATACTGAAGTCGTCGCCCGTTCCAAAGATAAATGTCGAGATGATAACGCTGACAATATTGAACTGCAATCCCAATAATGCCATCACTCCCAATATAATGAACCAACTTAACGCCATTGGCAGAAAGGACATCAAAGCCAGTTCAAAACGGCCATACGATACCAATAAAGCGATAAAGACAATAAGAGAAGACACCAACAGCACGAAATTAAAATCATCGGTAGTAGCATCCACAAACTGAGACATGAAATGTGGCTTGTCGAGTATAACCACCTCGCTCCTGTTTTCGAATGCCGCATACGCGTCTGCCTTTTGACCTTCTGTCAACGACACTTGTGCTATAGCCATCGACAAGTCCTCTTCCGAGGTCAGGAAATCACCAAGCACCCCCTCTTTTGAAAAATCAACAATATGGTAGTCTTCCGCCAACAACTGTCTAAAAGGAGCGAATGCTTCTGCTGTAAACCCGTAGTTTTTTCCTTTTGCTTCAAGTTCCTTACAGACCAGTGCAATCCTTTCTTTTGTCCAAAAAGAGCTCCACAACGATAAACGCCGTGCCTGGGTAGCCGAATCCAGCAATAAAGAACGGGCAGAAGAATATGTCCGTATATTCCCCGATAACTGCAAACTGTCGAGCGTATTGCTCATTTTTCGATAACCAGCTATCGCATCATCCGCATTTTCAGCAACAGCGATAAAATACACCGATTTTCCATCTCGCTGGAAGGTTGAATCAAGCAACTGCTGTGCCCGGTCGAATTTTGCAGGCTGATACCCTAAGGCATTCATATCGGAAGAGAAGGTGACCCTGTCGCAAAGCACCATACCGGCAACAGATGCCACTACAATAAACCCAACCAGTATTTTTTTCCGGCTGTAGTCAATAGATGTAAAACGTTCTACACACCGCAGTAAAAGGGGGGTACCGTCAGAATGAAATTTCCCGTTTCCGTATGGTAACAGATGAGGTAGAAACACCAAACAGAATATAGTTGCGCCGACTATCGACAACGAGGCGAACCAGCCAAAATCTTGCAAAACATCAGACTTGGTAAACGTCAGGCTGAAGAACGCTCCAATTGTAGTAAAACTACCAATCGTCAGAGGCTGCCACATTTCTGTTATCAGCTGCTCCATACTGTCGCAATTCTCGTAATGTGCTACCACATGTATTGAGTAACTGAGCAAAACGCCCAGAATGGCAGAACCGGCTCCCACCGCTATTATAGAAAGATTTCCACGCAAGAAATACAAGACGGCTAACGCAAACATGGCTCCGAAAGCCACAGGCAGCATTATGTAGATGATAGAAAGTTTGTTTTTGAACGCAAAGAATATGACAACAGCAATAACCAATAAAGCAAAGCCCATAGTTGTCATCATATCGGTGCGTATCTGGCGGGCATTATAAACGGAGATAACGGGTCCACCATAAAAATCGACTGTACAAGAAGGATAGCTAACTGCATATCTTCCAATCATCGATTCCAGCGTATCGACCAACACACCATTCTCGACCGTATTATTTGCAGGGAAACGCGGTGCGATAAACAGCAACAAACGTCCGTCGGCCGTAGCCAAATGTCCATCTATCACCTGATAACTACCGTCAACCCGCAGTTCTTCCAAACACGACAGCGAACGATTTCCCATACCTAGCGGGTCACGCAAAATAAAGTCCTTCATAAAGACTCCGGTAGGGAGCATCAACTGGTAGGCGTCATTTTCGAGTTGCGCCTGCATGGCAGCAGGTTTAAGCAACGTATCAATACGTTGGTAATCCGTCGTATCTAAATAGAGCGGCAGATGGCTGTAAACAAATTCGGGGAAAGAGGTTGCCTGGTCAGAGCCAACATCAAAAGTTATTTTTTCTATATGGGTACGCCCCAAACGAGCTTCAAGTTCAGCAGCAAACTCATCGGCGACCTTCACCAAATGTTCTCTTCCCGAAGAATCCTCCGGAGAGAATATCACTGCTATTTTGTCCTTCACCTTCAGATGACTGAAGACAACCCCCACATTTTTAGTACTGGCTGTAGAAGGAACAAAACGCAAAATATCTTCTTCATAACTGATTTTGGAAGCTAGCACTCCAAATACGGCAAACAAGCCGACTACAAAAGCAAGCAACAGCCACTTGCGGCTGAGAAAGAAACGATATAAAAATAAGAAAAAGGCCTGCATTCGCTTTTACTTTTACATAGGTTAACCCACCTTTATAGCCCTTCCTAAAAAAGACTATAAGAGTGGGGAATATGAATGGAGGCCGACTCTGGAGACAGCAGTCCTTCTAATAGCTGTTCGACAAAAGAGATGGGTCGATAGGCATATCGCCGCCGTCCTCGCCATCGTCTGAGACCTCTATGCCGTCAATTGGAATTTGACGTTGGAAGGCATCGCTTAACGAAACGATTGTTTCGGTACTCGAAATACCTTGGATAGGTTGTAACTTGTCGTGAATGATGCGGAGAAAATCTTGGTTACTCTTCGCATACACCTTGATGAACATCGCAAAGCGTCCAGTGGTATAATGACACTCTACGACCTCGGGAATCTTATACAACTCGTCGACTACCGACTTGAACAAATTCGCGTCTTTTAGGAAAATACCCATAAACGCACATGTGTTATAACCGATTTTCGCAGCGTCGATAATAAACTCCGAGCCCTTGATAACGCCCTGTTGTTGCAGTTTCTGTATGCGTTGATGAATAGCCGCGCCAGATACATTGCACATACGCGCGACCTCCAAAAAAGGAATTCGAGCATTGGCCGAAATCAATTTTAAGATTTTTTCATCAAGTCTGTCTAATTCGTGGTGTTCCATATTCTTTTGGTCTTGTTCAACTCTACAAAGATAATCAATCTGTCGTATAAAACTAAAGACTGGAAAGAAAATGAAACCTATTTTTCGTTTTCACATTCAAAAAGAAAGCAAAAAAAAGAAGAATTCACCCTTACACTAAAATCCCTGTTTTTTTCACATAGACCGGAACTAGCTTAATTGCGACTTTTGGAAGAGTCCTTAACAACCAATCGGTACAGCGCGTTGAACGGCTTTTCCGCATATAGTCGTTAAACCTATAACCAGGTACTAGTTCCTCAGCCTCTTTTTGAATACGTCTCAACTCTGCTGTTGTCGGAGCATCGACATTCACTATATAGTTGAACGAAGAGACAAGATAACCTTTCTTTATGTACAAGAAATCTATTTCTTTCTTGAATTCTTCGTAGACACCTTGCGCCTTTGCATAAGCCAAAAGTTTTTTGAAGACGGTCAGCCGTTTCAAATACTTGGTCGGATTTTTAGTTGTCACTACCGAATTTTCCCGAATCAGATAGTGGTAATAAACCTTGTCGACATGTGCCGCACTTTGAGCCGTAAACAAAGCACAAGCAACAAAGAAGCTGTCATCTGCACAACGTTCTTCTGGGTAACGAATGTTCTTTCCCTGAATCAGACTCCGTTTATAGATGAAAGTCCAGAAATAAGACACATAATTCGCTAGGAAGAAGGCACGGTCTTGGTGCGAGATTGGTCCTTCTGAAATATCCGGATTTTTCAGCAAATTGCTCGGACGACCATCAGAAAAGTCCTGTATACCCTGTCCATAACAGATATCAGCGTCAAACTGTTTGGCACGATTATACAAATCCTCAAACATTGTGGGTTCTATCCAATCGTCGCTGTCAACAAAGGCAATATACTCACCTGTACATTGCTCAATTGCAAAGTTGCGTGCCATACCCGCCCCCATATTCTGCGGAGTTTTTATAAAATGGAACTCTGCCGCGCGCGGATGTCCCTCCACACGTTGCTTTACAATCTCCATACTGTTGTCTGGACCATGGTCGTCAACAAAAAACACCTCCAAATCGTCGAGGGTCTGGTTTAGCAACGAGTCCGTACATTTTCCAATATACTGGGCCACATTGTAAACTGGCAATATAATAGAAACCTTAGGCATGGTTATATAGTATTTCGTTAGTTACGTTTAAACTTATGGTTGAAGAACTGCATAATACGCTCCGATGGAGTCATTCCATTCTGCAATCCCAAATAAGTGTCGAAAAATTGCTCACGTTCCACTCGTTTAGGATCATTACCTCCAATTACGACATCGGTGAGAAAACGTTCAATTTCTTCCCGGTTGTGCCCATGGTAGTGCAGATTGAAACACTTCTTGCCGAACGGGCTGAAACGCTCCTCCATTTTCGCATCTTTCACCAGATACATTACCGGATGCTTTGTGTGCAGGTATTCAGAGGTAAACGAACCACAATCATGGATCATTGCATCGGACGTGATAAATGGATCGATGTACGAACCTTCCTCCAGTTGTGTATTGTCTAAAGCATTCCAGCGTGCGTAATATGCGTTTGTTTTTTCTTCACCCCACAACCCCATCAGTTTGAACTTCAACAGTTGATGCGGTTTGAACAAGAACTGAATTTGAGCAGAGTATTTTTCAGCCAAATCCAACATGAAGTCGTAATAATCTAGGAAACTCGAAAGGTTGAAGGTATCACCTATAGTGTGGTGTGGAGCCCAAATCACCTTTTTTTTCTGTTGCGACTGTGGTTTCCACACATTTTTAGGCGTATAGTTTCTGTCAAGGAAAACCTCCACACCCGGATACCCGACAACTTCCGTATTAACAGCCTTGTTTGTAGAATTGGCCGAAGCTATCTGCTGGTGCATACTGGTTTCTACAAAATGAACACCGACCAAGTTATGGAACGGCAAGTTGTAATTGAGGTTGAAGATATTGAGCACGCTATAACCATAAGGGATATAGCAAGTCACCTTGTCACAGAAATTGTAGAGATAGTACTGCTTTGGCATGTCTTTGTAAGGAGTCGAGAAGATAACGACATCTGGATCGTATTCTTTATTAACGTCCAACCAGACTTTCCTTTCCTTATCATAAGGCACACGGCATTCGAACCCCTTCGATTCAATAAACTCCTGTGTCCTTTTCACCGTTTTCCATCCCTCTTCCTCGTTAAAGTCCTTATACACGCTATAGGGATAAACCACCACATAGGGATGGTACTTCCCCGATTCACGCATAAGCCGGAAAAGGTAGTCACTCTTCCACATTCCCGGAATAGTCAGAAAGAAAGCCACCTCTATAGGTCCCTCTTTCTGGCTGGTCCGCTCAAAGGCAGCCTCCAACTTTTTTCGATAACTTTTTATATAGAGGCGCATCACAAAGGGGAACTTGCAACGCAGAAAATCCTTGTAGGCCCACTGTATACGGAAGGCATACGCGACAGACACCCCAAAATAACGGTCTTTAAATACTTTTAATTTGGAAAGCAATCCACCCATTTTTAATTATTTTTCCGTTTCTTCTATGGAACTAGCCTCACGGTTATAATACCGCGACCTCTTCAACTCTTCTTTCAAGAAGACACCAGTGCTACTTTGTGGCATTTCCGCCAGTTCTTCAGGTGTACCGAATCCCATAATCTGTCCACCACGCCGTCCTCCTTCTGGACCTACATCGATGATGTAATCGGCAGACTTGATGACATCGAGATTATGCTCGATAACGATAACCGTATTGCCCTTATCAACCAATTTGTTCAACACCTTTAACAAGATGCGTATGTCTTCAAAATGCAGACCCGTAGTCGGCTCGTCAAGAATATAGAGAGTACGTCCGGTATCCTTCTTCATCAGTTCGGTCGCCAATTTTATACGCTGGCTTTCACCTCCCGACAAAGTTGTAGAAGGCTGTCCTAACTTTATATAACCCAAACCAATTTCCTGCATAGTTTTCACCTTCGCATAAATAACCGGAATGTTTTCAAAAAACTCTACGGCCTGGTTTATGGTCAAGTCGAGGACATCGGCTATAGATTTGCCCTTATATCGTACTTCCAGAGTCTCTCTGTTGTAGCGCTTGCCATGACAGAGTTCACACGGTACATACACATCAGGCAAGAAATTCATCTCTACCGTTCTATATCCGCTTCCGCCACAAGCCTCACAACGTCCACCCTTTATATTAAAAGAGAAACGACCAGCCTTATATCCCCTCATCTTCGCATCAGGCAGGGCGACAAACAAATTTCTAATATCGCCAAACAAGCCTGTATAAGTAGCAGGATTAGAACGAGGCGTCCTACCAATCGGGCTTTGGTCTACATTAATAACCTTGTCGATAAACTCTATACCCTCTATTTCCCGATAAGGGAGCGGGTCTTGCAACGATCGGTAGAATTTCTGGCTAAGAATTGGCTGTAATGTGTCGTTTATCAAGGTAGACTTACCACTACCCGACACACCCGATACACAAATCAACTTTCCAAGCGGGAATGAGACATCCACATTCTTCAGGTTATTTCCAGTAGCCCCCTTCAACGTCAAGAAAAGGCCGTTCCCCGAACGCTTTATTCTAGGAACCTCTATCTGCAAGTCACCCCTCAGGTATCTCGACGTCAAAGTGTCTTTCTTCAGCATCTCCTTCGGAGTACCAGAAAATACCACTTCGCCACCATGGCGACCCGCCTTCGGACCGATATCAACAATATAATCCGCCTCCAACATCATATCACGGTCGTGTTCAACCACAATAACCGAGTTTCCGATATCGCGGAGCTCTTTCAACGAATTAATGAGTCTAACGTTATCACGCTGGTGCAAACCAATGCTAGGCTCGTCAAGGATATACAATACATTCACCAACTGCGAACCGATTTGGGTAGCCAAACGGATACGCTGGCTTTCACCACCCGACAGAGAGACAGAAGCCCTGTTCAAGGCCAAGTAATCCAACCCCACATCCAACATAAACTGCAAACGGGTTCGGATTTCCTTTAATATATCGGCAGCAATTTTCGCCTGATTCTTTTCCATACGGTTTTCTACTCCATCGAGCCATGAGTAGAGTTCCGACAAATCCATAGCCGCCAAATCGGCAATATTTTTACCGTCGATGAAGAAATGCAAAGCCTCTTTGTTCAAACGCTGTCCGTTACATTCAGGACACACACAAGTACGGCTAAACTGGCTGACCCACTTCTGGGCAGTAGCGGAAGCTTCGTCGTCTTGTTGCATTTCCATATACCGGACAACACCATCGAACGACAAAAAATAGCTAGAAGTCCCTAAAGCATCGTTACGCACATTCAAACGCTCTTCTGCTCCATAAAGAATCACATTAAGAGCTTCGTCAGATATCTCGCAGATAGGAGTCTTCAGGGTAAACCCATATTTTTCGCCTAATGCCTCTAACTGTGCAAAGAAAAGGCTCTTCTTCGCCTTTCCCAAAGGGGCGATACCGCCCTCGGCTATAGACAAAGACGGATCAGGTATTACCTTCTCACGGTCAATCTCGGTTACAACACCCAAACCCTTGCAATAGGGACAAGCCCCTCGTGGAGAGTTGAAGGAAAAATTATGTGGAGCCGGATCCGCATACGACACACCCGTAGTAGGGCACATCAACAAGCGGCTGAAATAACGCGGTGTATCCTCGTTTTTACGGATTATCATCATAGCCCCTTCACCTTGTCGGATAGCCATGTGCACAGAATCGCGCAAGCGCTGCGGATCGTCACCACTGACAACAAGCCGGTCTATCACCACTTCAATGTCATGGTTCTTATAGCGGTCTAACTTCATTCCGTGCTTCACTTCCAAAAGTTGGCCGTCGACACGGACATAAAGGTACCCTTTCTTTCTGATTTGTTCAAAGAGTTCTCTGTAATGACCTTTACGAGCCTTTACAAGCGGCGCCAATATATTGACAGCCTCTCCATCATAGTCTTTGTGTATAAGTTCAAGAATCTGGTCTTCGGTGTACTTCACCATTTTTTCTCCCGTCTCGTAAGAATAGGCAGTACCCGCACGAGCAAAAAGCAAACGGAGGAAATCGTAAACCTCTGTTGTGGTTCCTACGGTTGAACGAGGATTCTTGTTCGTGGTTTTTTGTTCTATTGAGATAACCGGACTTAAACCGCTTATCTTATCTACATCTGGCCGCTCCATATTGCCCAGGAAATTGCGGGCATAAGCAGAGAACGTCTCAATATAGCGACGCTGACCTTCTGCAAAAATAGTATCGAAAGCAAGCGAAGACTTTCCACTACCACTCAAACCCGTTATAACAGTGAGTTTATTTCGAGGGATGGACACATCGATATTCTTCAAATTGTGAACACGGGCACCCAACACCTCTATATGGTCAGTTTCTGAGAACTGGTTGTCTTCGGTATGTTTCGATTTAGCCACGATAGTTAATCTTATTTTATTTCTGTAAAATTACGAAAAATGTAAGTATTGCTATATGTAAAAACGCTCTATTTAATATAGAAGAAAGAGGGTAACCCCACAATTGGGATACCCTCCATTTTCCATATTCGAATGTAGATTCGAACTATTCTTATTTTCCTATCTTATTCCCGCTATATGTGCCACTAACTGGGAATGAAGAAACCGAAAAAGAAACGGACAAATCAATAGAACCATCGGTCTGAACGGACCCTGTCAGATTACATTTCGAGAGTTCTCCTTCTTCTCCATTCAGCAATGCTGTTGTAGTGAAATTAGACCGCGAGAACGAATAAGAGCCATCGGCATTAGTCTCTACCTGAACATTGTCGGCAGAAAAACCAGATATCGCATATCCCGAGGCCGAGAAGTCGTCGAAAGATACAGTTGCCAAACCGGTGTTTGCATCCTTAATTGTGACCACAGGAGTTGCGCTACCCGCACTAAACCCCATAACAGACAACTTCAACGTTCCCTCAAAAACTTCTTTTCCAGCGTCTTCAATCTTGTCGGTTGTAGAATTAGCAAACTCAGGGTCTATAAACGTGAGGCTATCGACAGAAGTTTTAGTGTATTTACCTCCATTCCAAATCCAAACATCAGTAGCAGCAGCTGTCAACACAGAAACAACCGCGAAAAAAAAGAGAAAAAGTTTCTTCATAAGAGAACTAATAATACATTATGCGCAAATTTAAAAAAATGCTATTTAACTGAAAATAAAATCAATGAACATTCTTCAAAAAGAGGTATAAAAAAGAAAAGTCCCCCGTTCCACGTCAGTGAAACAGGGGACTTGAAGAAGGCAGCTGCCTACTCTACCACAGTGCGCAGTACCATCGGCGATGGCGGGCTTAACTTCTCTGTTCGGAAGGGGAAGAGGTGGGACCCCGCCGCAATAGCCACCTGAATGACGCTTCGCTAAATGATAAAGGATAAATGACAAATGATAAACTTGTCAAAAAACATTA
>ODAI014150964.1_pt1 | contig 41878 bp, 27 predicted proteins | sample 1539321 | NCBI WGS metagenome assembly ODAI01 (sample SAMN02144231, study PRJEB22623) | gut metagenome | biome: sheep rumen | host: Ovis aries | place: New Zealand
GCTGGTTTCACCTACCGGACGGAAACTGAATGCCTGAATGTTGCTCTTGTTCAAGAGTCGTTCGGTTGCTCCTATATTGTCGCTCTCTCCGTCGGCTAACAGTTCGATAATCTTCATCTGGTTGTTGAAGTGGTCGAACATAATAACTGTCTTGTAGAGGATGTAGAGCAGGTCTGGGGCGTCGTTTTTCTCTAAGGTGGTGTCTTTTACCGCAATATTCTCAAAATAACGGACTGCGTTGAACGTGGTGTAGCCATACAGACCACAGTATTTCTTGTCGTCTCCCTCTACCTCTATCTGCGCCAGAAAGTCGTCGATGGCGTGGTCGCAACGGTAGGTGTTGCTGATTTCTTTCTCTGTTTTTTCCCCGTTTGGAAATATGCTGATGGCCTTTCCATGGCTTACTGCGACAGAGGCGATGGGGTTAATGCCGATGAAGGAGCGGCTGTTCTCTCCCCCGTGGTAGTCCGAACTTTCCATAAGGGCACTCTGTGGATACTGGTCACGGACACGCATATAGACGCTGACCGGGGTGTAAAGGTCGGCCAATATGCTTTTGCTGGTGGTATGGTATTTATACATAATGTTTGTTTTTTCTGGTGCCGTTTATTCGCCTAAGTGAAAATAGTCGGCGTATGTGTTCATATCTTTGTCGCCACGGCCTGAAACGGTGAGGACTACGACGTCGTCTTTCTTGAATCTGCATTTTGGCAGCACTGCTAATGCATGTGCACTTTCTATTGCCGGTATAATGCCCTCTGTCTTTGTGAGTTCAAGGGCCGCTGCCATCGCCTCTTTGTCGGTTACTGCAAACACTTTGCTTCTGCCCTTGTCTGCCAAGAAGGCGTGCATAGGGCCAATGCCCGGATAGTCGAGACCTGCTGAAATGGAGAAGGCTTCTGTTATTTGGCCGTCATCGTCCATCATAATCAGTGTCTTGCTCCCGTGCAATACTCCTTCCCGGCCCAGATGTATGGTGGCCGCACTCTTGGTGGGGTCTTCCAAACCTTCTCCTGCAGCTTCTGCCGCATAAAGTTTCACGTTCTCATCTTCAATGTAGTGGAAGAATGTTCCTGCCGCATTGCTGCCTCCGCCTACACAGGCAATCAGGTAGTCTGGGTTCTCGCGGCCTTCCTGTTCTTTCAGCTGCTTCTTGATCTCTTCGCTAATGACCGATTGGAAACGGGCGACCATGTCTGGGAATGGGTCCGGACCAACTACCGAACCTATAATGTAGTGGGTGTTGGCCGGATTGCAGCACCAATCGCGGATGGCTTCGTTGGTGGCGTCTTTTAATGTGGCGTTACCTGTTGTTACGGGTACCACTTTTGCTCCCAACATACGCATTCGCTGAACGTTCAGGTATTGGCGTTTCACGTCGGTTGCACCCATGTAGACCACGCACTCCATATTCATAAGTGCGCATACGGTTGCGGTACCTACTCCGTGTTGGCCGGCGCCTGTTTCCGCTACAATGCGGGTTTTCCCCATCCGTTTGGCCAGTAAGAGCTGCCCAAGCGCATTGTTTAGCTTGTGGGCTCCTGTGTGGCAGAGGTCCTCGCGTTTCAAATACAGCTTGCAACCGTATTTCTCGCTCATCCGTTTAGCGTAATAGAGTGGAGTGGGGCGGCCTACGTAGTCGTGGAGTAATTGGTCTAACTCTGCTTTGAACGTTGGGTCGTTCATTATTTTCAGATAGTTCGCCTTTAATTCTGTGATGTTCTTTTGTAGAATTTCAGGGACATAAGCACCTCCGAATCGGCCGTAGTAGCCATTTTCGTCAATTCCGTATTTGCTCATATTTATTGTTTTTTTTCTGTTGTTTGCTTGGTGGGTATAAAAAAGAAGGTCTGTCGTGAGTTTCTCCGACAGACCTTGATATGTCTTTGCTGTTAAATAAAACACAGAAGAGTCACTCACGAATTTAGTTTCGCAAGCGCCACCACCATACTTTATTTAAAGTCTTCAATGTCATATTCTGTTTACTTTGATGTTGCAAATTTGAATATAAAATTTATAAAAAACAAACGATATGCTTTCTTTTTGCAAGTTTTTCTCTTTTTTTCTCGTATCTTTATTTATGTAATGATCTTCTTGTCAAAAAACTGTACAGAGATCTGTCAATTTATGGCTATATGGCTTTGGAATGGGAAATATATGCGGATTGGAATCCATGGCACGGATGTACTAAAATAAGTCCTGGCTGTAAATACTGTTATGTTTACCGCCAAGATGAAATGTATGGTTGTGAGGTTTCGAGTTGTGTGGCTCGTAAAACTGGCAATTTCGACCTCCCAATAAAGAAAAAACGCGATAAGACTTGGAAAATTCCGAGTGGAAGGCTTGTTTTTACTTGTTTTACATCCGATTTCCTTCTCAGCGATGCTGATGGTTGGCGCCAGGAGTGTTGGAAGATGATGCGCGAAAGAAGTGACTTGTGGTTTTATTTTTTTACTAAACGTATCGACCGCTTCCTTGAATGTCTGCCTCCTGATTGGGGCGACGGGTATGAAAACGTGCTTGTAGGCTGCACTGTCGAAAATCAGCAGATGGCCGATTATAGGTTGCCGCTGTTTAGGGAGTTGCCGATTAAGCATAAAAGCATAATTGTTTCGCCTATGCTAGGGCCTGTTGTTTTAACTCCTTATTTGGATGAAACTATAGAGGAAGTGGCTGTTGGTGGAGAGTCGGGCGTGTATGCACGTCCGTGTCATTACGATTGGATCTTGTCGGTCCGTGAACAATGTATTGTGGCTAATGTGCCCTTCCGTTTCCACCAGACAGGGGCGTTTTTTGTGAAGGACGGAAAAACTTACCGGGTAAAGAGGTGCTTCCAACTCAGTCAGGCTCATAAGGCAAACATCGATTACCGTATTGGTAAGTATATGGTGCCGGAAACCGTGAAGTATGTGTGGAAGGACAGTGACTACCATGATTGAATTATACAATCACTAAAATATCAGAACAAATATGACAAAAGAACAAATTTTTGAAATTATCAAGGGTATGCAGCATCCGATTATGCATGTGGCAACTTGTGAAAACGGACAACCTCATGTTCGTGACATTCTTCTTTTCAGTGCCGATGAAAACGGTATCGTTTTCCATACTGGAAAGATGAAAGATCTCTGCAAACAATTGTTGGCGAATCCGAAGTCGGAGGTCTGTTTCTCTGCCGGTAAATACCAGATTCGTGTTGAAGGCGAATTTGAATTGGTTGACGACGACGATTTCAAGCGTGAAATCATTAACCATCCGTCCCGACAGTTCATGAAGGGATGGATTGCAGAACAGGGTGAGGCCGCGGTACTCGATTTCTTGCGGGTCTTCCGTATGAGACACGGTAAGGCGCATGTGTGGACTTTTGAAGATAACTTCAAACCTAAAGAGTACATCACGCTCTAATTTTCTATATGTTTGGAAAAGTTGTCGGGGTGTGTCTCTGCCAAAGAGAGGAATATCTGTGAATATATTAAATAGCGAAGCGGGTTTTGTCCCGCTTCGCTTATTTTATAGTGTATTTTCTTTATTATTAAGATGGCATTGTCCACAGCCCGACTTGTTACAACAACTGCAGGGGTTTTCTTTCCCCTTTGCAATCCGTATGATTTTGCGAATACATGTGTATATAACAAACACGCCTATAATCGCAACTATAAGTTCTTGAATACCCATAATTTATATTTTTTATCCTAAACCCAATAAAGTGCCAATTTGAAAGATGAGGAAGGAAATAATCCAGGCAAGTGCGCTGGTGTATGCCAGACTTAATGCTGTCCATTTCCAACTTCCGGCTTCGTTCTTTATGGCAATTAGCGTAGCCGCACAAGGGAAGTACAAAAGGACGAAAACCAGGAAGGCGAATGCGGTAAGCGGAGTGTAGACGTGTGTCCCGTCTGCCCTTATTTCGCTGTTCATCTTTCGCGACATCTTCTGTACCGCTGCTTCGTCGCTGTCTTCAATGCCACTGTCGGTATCGCCTGTATAGAGTACGTTCATTGTACTTACGACCACCTCTTTTGCGACCGAACCGGCTAGTAACGAAACCCCCATTTGCCAGGTGAAACCCAATGGGCGGACTACAGGTTCAATGGCATGGCCAATCTGGCCGATATACGAGTTTTCTTTCTGACGTACCGATGCGGCTTCCAGTGGAGTTATCCCGTCAGCGTTCGGTGTGTTGTAGGCTTCAGTAGGGTTGGCTTTCATTTCGTCTAACTGCTTGTCGCGTGGGAAATACTCGAGGAACCAGACAGCGATTGATGCGAAAAGAATGATACCTCCCATTTTTTTCAAATACTCTTTTGTTTTGTCCCAAACATGTACTAATACCGATTTCCCGGTAGGCATTCGGTAGGGTGGTAGCTCTAATACGAACGGTGCCTCGTCTTCCTTGAAGAAATAACGGAATACGCGGGCAAATATAAACGCCATGAACACCCCGATAAAATAGAGGGCGAACGTGGTGAGGGCCGGGTGCTCGGGAAAGAACGCTACAGCGAACAGACTGTAGATGGGGATGCGGGCACTGCAACTCATAAACGGCAGCACCATGATGGTTATGATGCGGCTTTTTCTACTTTCTATGATGCGGGTTCCCATAATGGCAGGTACATTGCAACCGAAGCCCATAATCAGTGGAATGAACGATTTGCCGTGGAGCCCCATTTTGTGCATCACCTTGTCCATAATGAAGGCCGCACGAGCCATGTAGCCCGAGTCTTCCATGAAAGAGATGAACGAGTAGAGGATGAGTATGTTGGGAAGGAAGACGATTACGCCCCCTACACCGCCGATAATTCCATCTACGACAAGGTCTTTCAGTATACCGTCTGGCATTAGTTCTGAAACACCATCTTTAATAAGACTGACTAAATTGTCAATCCATTCCATCGGATAGGCACCTAATGAGAAGGTGCACCAGAACATGAATCCGATAAATAGCAGGAAGATGGGATAGCCGAAGAATTTGTCTGTGACGAAGCGGTCTATCATTTTGGTTAGTTTCCGGCCGTCTTCTTTCGCGTGCTTGAATGTCTCGCCGAGGGCGCCTGCTATAAATCCGTAGCGTGCGTTTGTTACAGCCGACTCAGGATCTTCGTTCAATTCGCTGGCAATGCGTTTTTGCTCTTCTTTTTGAATTTTGAAGATTTCCTCGGCATTTTCCAGTTCGGCAATCTGTTTTACGGCTTCTTTGTCTCCCTCAATCAGTTTGATGGCTAGGAAACGGGTGGAGTAGCGTGCCCTGATGTTTTGGTTTTTCTTTAATTCGGCTTGTAACCTGTTTTCGGCAGCTTCGATTACAGGGCCGTGGTTGATGTGAATGTGGTGGGCGACGTTGAACACGGGAGTGTGGTCAATCGCTCCGTCTTCCTTATGTTTTTCCGGGTTGTTTTCAAATTCCTCAAGGAATTTTTCCTTGTCAATACCACCTTCTTCGTTGAAATAATAGCTTCCTTCGAAGATGTTGATAATCATGTGGAACAAAAGGTCGATTCCTTTGCCGTTCCGGCCTATGGTCGGCACGAAGGGAACACCCAGCAACAAGCCTAATTTCTCGTGGTCTAGCTCGTCACCTTTTTGTTTTAGTTCGTCGTACATGTTCAGCGCAACAATCATCGGCATGTTCATTTCAATGAGTTGCGTTGTGAGGTAGAGGTTGCGTTCAAGGTTCGATGCGTCAACAACATTCAGTATCACGTCTGGCGTGTTGTCTACCAAATTCTTCCGGACGTATATTTCTTCTGGTGAATAAGAGTCGAGCGAATAAGTGCCGGGTAGGTCGACTAGTGTGAAGTGGTAACCTTGAAACTCGAAATGACCTTCTTTTGCTTCAACGGTAACGCCACTATAGTTGCCGACGTGTTCGGTAGAGTGGGAAATGAAGTTGAAAAGGCTGGTTTTCCCACAGTTCGGATTGCCGACTAAGGCTACCTTTATTTCCTTTTCTCTACGGGTTATCTCTTTTTTTCTTTCTTCTTCGATGTTGATAGTGCCCGTGAACTCCTTACTTTTGAATGTGTTTTCAAATTCCTCTTGCGAAAGAACTTCCACCATGGCGCTTTCGCTTCGTCGCAGCGAAATATTGTAGTCCATAATGTGGTATTCTACGGGGTCTTGCAGGGGGGCGTTATGGATGGCTTGCACTTCTGCGCCTCTAACAAACCCCATCTCAATAATTCTTTTCCTGAAACCTCCGTTTCCATACACCTTTAAAATGACGGCTTTCTCTCCCGTCTTTAGTTCCGATAACCTCATTCGTAGCTTTGCTTTACTATTACACTGCAAAATTACTTCTAATTATTTGCAAATGAATTGCAAAAAGTCGATAAGTTAGAATGATTATAAATAATATAAATATAAATACCTTGACTCTTAACTTGTTACTCGCGTAATTTAGAATAAAAAAGCCATCGGACACAGTCCGATGGCTTTTGCAAGTATTGTTGACCTCTAATTATTTCTGAGTGTCGTAAGCCCAATTGATATAGATAGAGCCGAAAGTGAAGCCTGCACCGAAAGTTGCACAGACTATTTTGTCGCCTTTTTTCAATTGGCCTGCATTCTGCATTTCCCAAAGACAGATTGGAATTGTTGCAGATGAGGTGTTGCCGTACTTTTCGATGTTGACATAGATGTTTTCAGTCGGAATTTCTACACGCTGGCCTACAGCTTCAATAATGCGGAGGTTGGCCTGGTGAGGAATAAACCATCTGATGTCTTCACCCTTCAAACTGTTGCGTTCCATAATTTCGCCAGTTGTCTTGCTCATATTGGTAACAGCGTGTTTGAATACGACTTTACCTTCTTGGTAAACGAAGTGTTCGTGGGCGTCAACCGATTCGTGAGAAGCGGCTTTTGCAGAGCCTCCGGCTTTCATCTGGAGGTAAGGAACACCACTGCCGTCGGTGCGCATCTCGCTATCGATAAGTCCGAAGCCGTCTTCGTTAGGCTCAATAAGGGCTGCACCTGCGCCATCGCCGAACAACGGGCAAGTCGCACGGTCGGTATAGTCGACCATATACGACATCTTTTCGGTAGAAACTACCAAAACCTTCTTTTTACGTGTACTTTCAATGAAGTTCGACGCTATGGTGTATGCGGTAAGGAAGCCTGCACAAGCGGCTTGGATGTCAAAACAGAGTGCGTTCTTGATTCCACAGTTCTCTGCGATAATGGCAGCTGTTGCGGGGAAAATGTGGTCAGGAGTGCTGGTGGCACAAATGACAACTTCTATTTCTTCGGGATTTGTTTTTGTTCTTTCGAAAAGGTTCTCAACCGCTTTAGTCCCCATATATGAGGCTGGACGGTTCTCACCTTTTTCAATTCTTCTTTCCTTGATGCCTACGCGTGTGGTAATCCATTCGTCGTTTGTGTCGACCATACGGCTGAGCTCGTCATTTGTCAGCACATAGTCAGGCAGATAGGCTCCAACACCTGTAATAGCGGCGTGTATTTTTCCCATTTTTTTAATTCTTGTATGACTTTTATGCAAATATACGTAAAAAAAAGCAAGCCCTAAAATCTTTTAGGGCTTTGCTATTTTTCTGTAATCTTGCATTGCAAGGATTGATTTATTCAAAAAACTTATTCAGCTGCAGAAACTTCTTCTTCCTGATCCATCTTGATTGCAACTACACCACGGTAGTAACCGCATTCGCCGCAAACCTTGTGGTAAACATAAAGAGCACCGCAGTTAGGGCATACTGCCAATGTAGGAGCAACTGCCTTATAGTGGGTTCTTCTTTTTGCTGATCTAGTCTTTGACTGTCTTCTCTTAGGATGTGCCATGATTTTATAACCTTTAAATTGTTTATTCTTTTGTCTTTAGCTTTTTGAGAACGTCCCAGCGAGGGTCTGATGGCTTTTCAGCCTGATCTGTTGCCGGTAGGCTTTCGTCTTCTTCCCCGCTAACCATTACTGAAGCGAACTTTGCCGCCATTTCAGGGTTACATTGCCCTTCTGGATGCACGTGTCTTAAAGGTATTGCCAACGCAATGAACTCGTAAATGTTCCATTGCACGTCAATCCCCTTCTCGGCTTCGGGAAGGAAGATGGTGTCCTCGTTCTCTACAACTCGTTCTTCGCCGAATCGGACAATGAGTTCCCCTTCCGTGGAGATGGGTTGCTCCATGTCGTCGAGACAGCGGTCACATGGTATGTATACCATGCCGTCGATGCTGAAGTCTAAGACAAAAGAACTCGGTTCTTTGCGACAAGTTAGCTTGACACTCGCCTTGCCGCGCTTGATTTCCGCATCTTCAAGACTCTCAAAAAACTCATCCCCAATCTCATACGAGTAGGTGTTGACTTGTGTCTGCTCCTCGCTTAAAGGAATGAAGTATTTGCTTTCTGCCTCCATAGATTGTGAAAAACTTTGCAAAAGTATAAAAATTAGAAATATATTGTTAATAATTTCTTTGTTTTTTTGCGATTATAGTCCCAAAGTCTCTTTTATATAGTCTTTTAGACTACTATAATCTTGGTATCCGCTTTTTAACCACAGTTGTCCGCTCGCCGGATTCAAAAAGAGTAGGGTTGGTATGCTATTGAAGCCGAAGATGGAGGCTGTTTCCCTCGCGTTCTCAACGTTTACTTTGTAGATGTTGATTTTTCCGTCATACTCTTGGGCTAGTCGTGCCACGTTTGGCGCCATTTTTTTACATGGGCCGCACCATGTGGCATAGAAGTCGATGATGATGGGTTTGTCGCTGGCGAATTTCCAATGTTTGCCATCGGCTTGTGGCTCTCCTACAAGTTTCCTGAATTCCTCGTTCCCCAATTCTTTTACTTCTGTGGTTACGGTAGAGGCTGTTATGGAGGAGTCGCTGCTTGTTGTGTTACCGGTTTTGTTACAAGCGGTAAGCACAAGCAGGCAGGTTAATGCTGGTAAAATGTATTTGCTCATTTATGTTGTTTTGCTGGTTTAATGTTGCTCTTTTCCCCCATTGTTGACCTTCTCCTCCATCTCTTTGGGCGTTTCTGTCTCTTTCGCCTTTGCAAATTCGAGGTCGGTCCCCTCTGCAGGGGTTATGTCTTTAATACAGTCGGTGAACTGGATGGTCTTCCCGTCCTCTTCGTCAAAATTATTCTTCTTCTGGTATAGTAGTCCCATATTGTGATGTCTTTATTTGTTCTATATTATGCGGGGTCGACGTCGGCATAGAAAATGATTGACTTGTAGTTGCCGCTTGCCTTCAGCCGGTCTATCGACATTTGTGTAAGCTCTTTTGCTTTTGCCAAATCAATACCTCGTTCTAGTTTTAGCACGATTTTACGGATGTGAAAGTTGTTGACTCGTGTTATGCTCGGTTTGTCTGGGCCGTACACACGGCCAGCGAACGTCGCACGCAGGTTTGCCGCCAATTCGTTTGCCGCATGCTCTACGTTGTCCATATCCTTACCTTTTATATATAGATGGGTAAGACGGAAGTAGGGAGGGTAGTGGAACATGTTGCGTTCTTCCAGTTGCTCGTTGTAGTGCGTCTGGTAGTCGTTGGCCTGGACTTGTTTGATGATGGGGTGCTCGGGCTGCGACGTTTGTATGATTACAACGCCACGTTTGCCCCGTCGTCCTGCACGACCTGAAACTTGTGCCATTAATTGGTACGCCCTCTCGTTGGCTCGGAAATCAGGAACCGACAACATAGAGTCGGCATTCAATATCCCCACAACTCTTACGCGCTCAAAGTCTAAACCTTTCGAAATCATTTGGGTGCCGACCAGCACGTCTGTATTTCCATTCTCGAAGTCGGAAATGATGGTCTCGAAACTCTTTCTCGATTTGGCTACGTCTAAGTCGAGCCGGGCCACTTTCACATCGGGAAATATTTGGTTGACCTCGTCTTCGATTTTTTCTGTGCCGAACCCGCGTGTGCCGATGGTGGGGTTGCCGCATGCCGGACATATCTGCATCATCGGGTAGGTGTAGCCGCAGTAATGGCAACTGAGCAGGTTCGAAAATTTGTGGTAGGTGAGGCTGACGTCGCAGTTCTTGCATCGGGGCACGTAGCCGCATGCGGAGCACTGTATGTAGGGTGAATATCCCCTGCGGTTTTGGAATAAGATGACTTGCTCGTTGTTTTTGAATGCTTCTGCCATTTCTTTCACCAACTCGGGGGTGAAGTGCAACTGCATCTCTTTTTTCCTGATGGCTTCCTTTATGTCGGCGACAATTATTTCGGGTAATTGCACTCCCTCGAAGCGGGTGCTCAACTCTACGAACCCGAATTTGCCCGTTTTTGCATTGAAGTAGGTTTCGATTGAGGGTGTGGCAGAGCCGAGCAACACCTTCGCCTTCATTAGCCCTGCCAGTACGATGGCTGTGTCGCGTGCATGATAGCGTGGTGCAGGGTCAATCTGCTTGTAGCTGTTCTCGTGCTCTTCGTCTACCACAATGAGCCCCAAATCCTTGAAGGGAAGTAGAACAGACGAACGTACCCCCAATACCACTTGGCAGTGCTCGCCTTTCAACATGTTTTGCCAGATTTCTACCCGTTCTGCGTCGTTGAACTTTGAGTGGTAGACGCACAATTGGCTTCCGAACACTTTGCGTAAGCGCAAGGTAATCTGGGTAGTCAATGCTATTTCAGGAAGCAGGAAAAGAGCCTGCTTCCCCGTTTTTATCACGTCTTTTATCAGGTGTATATAGATTTCGGTCTTGCCGCTCGATGTCACACCGTGCAGAAGGACCGTCTGCTTTTTTGAGAATTGCTCAACGATGCTGTTGTATGCCGATTGCTGCACGTCTGATAAAGAATTGGCGGTTTCGGCGTGCAAGTCGCTGTTGAATGTGGTTCTGCCCACTTGCTTCTCGTATGGTACGAAAATCTTCTTATCGAGCATCGACTTGACGACCGCAGCGTTACATCCGCTTTTTTCCATCAACTCTTTTTTTGTGATTTCCTTCACTTGCCCGCTTTGTGAGAGGAAATGCGACTCGGTAAGGTAGCACATTAGTAGTTTCAACTGCTTTTGTGCTTTGGCTAGCCCGTCGAAAACAGCGTGTAGTTTTTCTTCGTCTGCAAGTTCTGGCGCTAGCGTCAGATATTGCTCTACTTTTGGCTTTACCTTTTCTTTTACGGCCTCTTCCACGCTCACAGCTCCCATTTCCATCAGGTTCTTGACGATGGGCAGGCAGTTCTTTATGCCGATGTTCTTCCCCAGCTCGTCGAGTGGAGTCGGCTTTTTCTGAGAGGACAGGAAGTCGAGCGCCTCTTGCTCTTTCGGCTTTAGTGGATGCTCGGCCTCGAAATCTTCGATGTAGGATACTTCAGTCTCGCTCTCCAGTTTCAACCCCGATGGTAGAGCGGCTTTCATGATTTCGCCCAAAGTGCATTGGTAGTAGCTGGCGAGCCATTTCCATAGGTCGAGTTGTTTTTCCGTAATGGCGGGTGTGCTGTCGAGCACCATCAGGATGTCTTTAGGCTCCACCATTTCGGGAGGCGTGTCGTGTATTTTGAGCGCGATTCCCGTATAGATTTTTTTTGTTCCAAATGGTATGATTAGCCGCATGCCGAATTCAACCTGCCCTTCCAGTTCAGTAGGAATGTGGTAGGTGTAGGCGTTAGCCAGTGCCAAAGGAAGTATTACATCTACAAACATAAGCGTTTCTGGGGTTTATTCCTTGGTTAGGAGGTGGAGGTCGGCAACGCCGTTAATTTCTGTCGATATTTCGCCTAGCCAGCCTGCCTGTTGGAAAACACCTGTCTGCACTTTCACAAAGAGGATGCTTGGTAGATCGACTGGCGCACCTTGGTTGTCGATGGCGCTGTCTAACTCAATGCGGTTGCCCTTAAGGGCTGGGTCATAATCTTTGGCGAGAAAGCCATTTTCTTCGGTTCGGTCGGGAGCCGTCCCGTTTTCGGCATAACCGTAAGCAAACAGGTGCTGTTTCACTGCCCAATACTGTTGGCCGTTGGCTTGCGGAGTGTTGAAGTACGCGTCGGGAAGTCTGACTCCTTTGTAGTGTACAGAGTCTTTGTCGGTGTGCCACCACCAAGACGAAGAGTAGGGGAGTTCGCCTGTTTTTCCGGCATTGTCTTTCCAGGTTACGTTGCTTGTGTCGGTGGAAGGACGGTAATAAGTAACTTGGTAGTTCCGGATGTAGCCTTCTTTCCCCGTTTCGCTGCCTTTAATCTCGTACCAGGTGTCGTCGGGCAGACCGTTTCCATTCTTGTCGTCCATCACGTAGACGACGCCGGGTTCGGGCGAGACCGAAGCCTTGCAAAAAACAATAAGGTCGGCTCCTTCGCTGTTTTCTACATCATGGTCGAAACCCACAACAATGTGTCCTCCCCAACCTCCTAGCAAGATGGTGTTCCTGTTGTTCCCGATAATGCTGTCTGGTGGACACTTTTTGAGCAGTTCGATGTGCTGCCCGGGGCCGTATTCGTATTGGAATAGTGTGGCTGCGTATTCTGAAAATGTCTTTGCTTGATGCTGGTCTGGGTAGAGACTTCCAGCCTCTTCGTTTTCGTCACTGCATGCACTAAGTAGCAGTAGTATGGCGGCGGTGTACTTGTACATTTTTATCATGCTACAAATGTAAACATTTATTTGGCAAAAATCGGGTAGGATTTTTTAGTTTAATGCGAAACATGGATTTTCTTCTGTGAAATTGAGCTTATAACAAGCGGATTGGAATATTTTGGCAAAATAATCTTGCACACTTATACAATTTTATTCAGCAAATCGTTTATATTTGCCATAATTTTTCGCAAATAAATATCATAAAATTATTAACAATAATCACAAACATTTAGTAATGAGAAAAGTTCTATTATCATTATCATTGTTTTGCGCTGCCACTTCTGCCTCCATGGCAATGAAGGTAACAGGTAAGGTTACGGACGAGTCCGGAGCCCTTCCAGGTGCCAGCGTTATGATCAAAGGTACCGACGAAGGTGTCGAGACCGATGACAATGGTGACTTTACTATCGAAGCCAGTCAGGGCCAGATTTTGGTCATCGAGTTCTTGGGTTACGATCCTAAGGAGGTAAAGGTTACTTCAGCCAAACTGAAGAAAATCGTTCTTGGTTCTGCTACGAATGATGGCTCTATAGACCTTGATGTATTCGAGGTTAAGGGTACCGTATACGGTGTAAAAGCTGGTGTTATCGGTTCTTCTTCTACCTTGGGTACTGAGACCTTGAAAAGTGCAGGTGGCACGTCTGTCGACAATGCACTGCAGGGTCGTGTATCAGGTGTGCAGGCATCTACTACTTCTGGTCAGCCAGGTGCACCTGCTAAGATCTCAATCCATGGTACTTCTACATTGAATGGTTCGGGTGCTCCGTTGTATGTCGTAGATGGTATGCCGTTGGGCGGTAATGGCGACAAGAGCGCAAGTTCAAACCCAATTGCATCTATCAACCCAGCCGACATCGAGTCAATGGAAGTCTTGAAGGATGCTTCTGCAACCGCTATCTATGGTGCGCGTGCTTCTAATGGTGTCATTGTCATTACCACTAAGAAGGGTTCTAAAGGTCAGGCTAAGATCTCATATGATGGTAGCTTCTCTGTATCTGAGTTCACCAACCGTATCAAGATGATGAACTTGCAGGAATATGCTACTTATTTGAATGGTTCTCAGATTATCCAAGACCGTCAGAACACTCCTGATGCTTATCTTGCTAACCCTTCTCTTCTGGGTAAGGGTACCGATTGGCAGGACGAACTCTTCCAAACTGCTATCGGTCACGGTCACCAGTTGTCAGTAAATGGTGGTGATGCAAAGACTCAGTACAATATTTCCCTCGGTTACACCAACCAGGAAGGTATCATCATCACATCTAACTACGAACGTATTAACGGCCGTATGTCGGTTGAATCTCAGGTGAAGGATTGGTTGCGCGCTGGTATGAATATGGGCGTTGCTCGCCAAAAATCTACCAAGATTGCTAACATCATTGATCCAAACGACAATGGTACTTCTGTAACTTCATTTAAGGAAACTGACGAAAACATCATAGTTCAGACTTTGTTGCAGTTGCCTTCTGACTCACCTTACAACTTGGACGGTACCGTTTCAGGTCCTGAAACCGACCTCGGTGTGAAGATGAACCCTATTGCACAGTTGAAACAGTCTCCTCTTGAACGTGAAGAGTTGAATGTTTTGGGTTCTACATTCTTGGAATTCAAATTGTTTAAAGACATTACATGGCGTAACGAATTCGGTATCGACTTGACTACTGCCAGCGATAGCTACAACCAACCTGCTTATGACTACGGAACTTTGAAGAAGAGTTCTGACCAAGCTACTCTCGATCAGGGTCAGTATTCTAACAATTCGGTTCGCTTCAGCTCATATGCTAACTATAACCACAAGTTTGCAAAGAAGCACAACATCGGTTTGATGGCTGGTGCAGAAGCTAACTACTATAATTGGAAGGGCCAGAAATTACAGGGCAAGGGCTTCTCTCAGGACGCTATTACTACTATGAATATGGCTTCTGACGTGTACTTGACAGGCTTCTATCAGGGTCACGGCTCTATGGCCTCTTTCTTTGGTCGTGTTAGCTACGACTACCTTGGTCGCTATAATTTTGTGGCAACTGGTCGTTACGACGGTAGCTCTAACTTCGCCGATGGCAACAGATGGGGTTTCTTCCCTTCAGTTGGTTTGGCTTGGCGTGCTAGTAGCGAAGAATTTATCGCAGAAAACGATAAACTCAAGAACACTATTACCGACTTGAAACTCCGTCTCGGTTATGGTGAAACTGGTAACTCAAACTGTGAGCCAGGTCATATCTCATATATGGCTAAGTGGAACGCAAATAATACTGCTTACGACTTGTATCACGCTTACAACTACACTAACACTAACCTTAAGTGGGAAACCAACAAACAGTTCAACGTTGGTGTGAACTTGAGCTTGTGGAACCGCATTGACTTGACTGTCGATGGTTTCTATAAGAAGAACGTTGACTTGTTGCTTAAACCAGAACTCCCAGGTTGGTTGGCTCCAAGCGATGGCGGTTGGACTTACGTGAATACTGCTTATGTGAATGCAGGTTCTATTCAGAACGTAGGTTTTGATGTGACATTGCACTCTGTTAATGTTGTAGACTCATTCTTGCACGCTCCGTTCCAGTGGGATATGGATATCACCTTCTCTAAGGTTAACAATGAAGTGCTTGATCTCGGTTCTTCTACCGATGCACTCTATGACCGTGCTTCTGCAAGAGGTGGCTACCGTATGTTCGCTACCGATATCGTAATCAACAAATCGGTTAAGGGTGAAGCTCCTGGTCGCTTCTATGGTTACAAGACCAATGGCATCATCCAGAATACTGCTGAACTGGAAGAGTATAAGAAGACTACTGGCCGTTCTGCTAACGTAGGTGACGTTAAATATGAAAAGGAAATGTCATTCATTGGTGACCCTAACCCAGACTTCACTTATGGTTTCGGAACAAATGTTTCTTGGGGCCCTTGGTCTATCAACGTACAGTTGGCCGGCTCTCAGGGTAACGATGTTTACAACTTGATTCGTCAGAAATTGGAGGCACAGAACGACCGTTGGGTGAACCAGTCTGCAGATTGTTTGAACTATGCGCAGATTGTTAAGAACGATGCGGGCGAGTATGTGGCTAACCCTGGTACTTCAATGCCTCGTTCTGAGTACACCAACGATGCTAACGATAACGCAAAGGCGACTTCTGACCGTTATGTTGAGGATGGTTCATATTTGAAGATCCAGAACATTGGTGTTACTTACAATTTGCCTTCTAAATACTGCCAGAAGATCAAGGTCGATAATTTGCATGTCAGCGCTGGTATTTCTAACGTTTATACGTTCACCGGATATACTGGTTATGACCCTGAAAACCCAGGTTCTGCACTCCGTCAGGGTGTAGACGAAGGTCGTTACCCTTCTCCGCGCGTTTATAATGTTGGTTTAGGTTTCAACTTCTAATAACAGAAAAATAAAAAGGAAAATAATAATATGAAGCAATTCAAGTTAATTCCACTTGCAGTTCTCGCTTCTCTTACCATGAGTTCTTGTGACGACCTCTTGGAAAAGGATTCGATGGACACAGTCACTATCGACCAGTATCTTACTAGTGACGCTAACTTGAGAGCATACACTTACTCGTCTCTCTATGGTCCTTATTCTTGGACCAACTATGAGGCAAAATTCTCTTGGTGTGCTAACGAGTTGACTGTTGGTAATGTTTACCATAACTATAGCGACGAAGGTTCTTTCTTCTTCTTGAACTTTGGTGCTGCTAATGCTCACTTGTTGAACGGCTTTGAAGCTCTTTATGGTGTGATCAGCCGTTGTAACATGATTATTAACAATCTTGAAAGTCAGTGTAGCGCTGGCGTTTCTGCTGATGCTATTAAAAAGGCTAAGGGTGAGGCTTACCTATTCCGTGGCTTGTGCTACTTCCTTTTGACTGAGTATTGGGGTGAAACTTACATCGTAACTAATAACGAAAATGTTATCACTTCAGATAATACATTTAGTGTTCCTAAGTCAGACCGTGCATGCTTGTATGCTCAAGCAGAAAAGGACTTCGCCGCAGCTAGCACCTTGTTGCCTGCAGAAAAGTGGGGAGACTTCAAGGAACGCCCTTCTAGCAAGGCTGCTTACGGTATGTTGGCTAAATTGTACCTGACAATGGGTGCTGCTTCTACCAATGACCCTACTGGTGCTGCCGCAGCTCATCCATTCTATGCAGACAAAACATATGCAGAGTACAATACTATGGCATACCAGTATGCTACTATGGCTTTGGAAGGTGCTTACTTGGAAATGAACGACTACGAAAACTTGTTCTGGCCAAAGCAGTATAATCAGGAAAATCTCTTCAGCCTTTATTTTGAAGATGGTCCTTATGGTGCAGGCTCTTGTCGTCAGCAGAACTTCGCTCGTTCATGTTACATGACTCAGGCAGAAGACTACTATGGTGGTGAAAAAGGTTTGACTGTTAACTTGTTCAAGTCTTTTGAAGCTGGTGATATCCGTAAGAAGGCATGTTGCTACTATACTGACCAGGCTACAGATATGCCTGCTACTGGTTCTCTTGATCCTTCAAATCCAACAAAGGGTCGTACTCCTGTTTACAAAATGTATCAGGATAACGACTATGTGTACTTCTACAACCCTAGCAAGACGTTTGCAGACAAGAAGGGTAATGTGATCTCTCCTTATGGTTCTGAACCATTGTCTCCTTGCTTGAACGCTTGCCGTAAGTTCGTTTATGGTGTACACTTACAGAACAAGTTCTCGGCTCCGCTCTCATTTGCATGGTTGCGTACTGCAGATCTGTATTTGATGCGTGCTGAGGCTGCAATGGCTCTTGCTACTGCTCCTGCAGAGGTGTCAACTCCAACTACTGCTGGTTTGGCTGATATCAACGTAATTCGTAAACGTGCTGGTTTGGCTCCTTATACTCAGCCAATCGCTTTGTATAACACCGATCCTGCAGTTCCTACACAGGTTACTTATTCTGGTGATGATGGTAAGACCTTCCCTTCTTATACCACTTACAGCGATACTTACGACTTGTTGGAGGAACGTCGCCATGAGTTCGCTCTAGAATGTCAGAACTGGTTGGATTTGAAGCGTATTTACTATCGTAATTCATTTGCGGGTAACGAGTTCTTGGAACATGAAGACCGTGCTGCTACTTATGCTCAGGCTTATGGTGTTGAAGACTATGTTAAGGGTATTTCAGATTTGCAGCGTAACAAGGAAATCAATATGATTGATCCTTCTCAACCTGCAGAAACAGAATTGGATTACTCTAATGTTGCATGGTTCTTCCCTATCCCAGCTAAGATTCAGAATTCTGGTAGTAACCAGGCTATTAATCATGATGTTGCTTCTATCAAGAACGGCACTTATTCTTATTAATTTTTAAGACAAATATGAAAAAGTATTCAATAATAGTCGCATCTGCGTTGGCTTCTTTGACTGCCTTCACTTCTTGTGACGATTCTAATGACTGCGGATGTGCATGTAACGTCCCTGTTATTGAAAGCGTTGAGAGTCTTACCGAAGCTGGTGTGAATATCGCTGGTAATGTTGAGGCTGGAACTTATGTCGCTCTTTTGGGTCAGAACCTTGGAGATGTGACTTCAATCCAGTTCGGTGACAGAACAGTGGCCATTAAGCCAGCTTACCGTACCGAAAACTCCATCATTCTTCAAATTCCAACTGTAACCAAATCTTGTGTAGGTACGCTGATTACCAGTGCTTGCCCTACCGGTTACGCAATGAACCAGTTGACCATTGTGATTGGTACCCCTACTGTTTATATGATGTATAACGAGTTTGTTGCCGACGGTGATACCCTTATGCTCCGTGGTTCAAACTTCGTGGGAGACCAGATGCAGGTTGACTTTACTTTGATCGATGGCCAGGTTTACACTGCACAGGGTGCTGATGTTACGCTCCCTTCTGCCGATGGTAGCCAATTGTATGTGAAGGTTCCTGCTGGCGCTGCTCCTCGACAGTTTTTGAAGGTCCGTAATGCGGCAGAAGGTAAGGAAAGCATCTGTAACATCATGTTCCGTGACAATCGTAATATGTTGATTGATTGGGATACTAATACTGATGTGGTTTATGCTACTGGTGCTATTGCTAAACAAGTTGATGGCTCTTATCAGATGGTGAGCGAAACGATAGATTGGTTGGATGAAATTCCACAACTCTATTCTGCTGTTCCTGGTAAGAACAAATGCGGTATATTCCGTGACGCAGACTCTTGGGAGGGTATCCTATATGCTCCAGATGCAGAGTCAGAGGAAACCCGTACCGTATTTGGTCCGTTTAAAAATGATATCATTGCAAATCCTAGCTCGGCAAGCAACTATTTAGTTAAGTTTGAGGTGCGTGTTCCAGCATCTGCTCCAACTAAGATGATGTGTTTAGCTCTTGGTTTCGCAACTGGTGCTCAGGAGGTAAAAAACGCTCCAGACCAAATTCGTCCATATTGTGCCGGTCTTCAAATGAGTAAGATTGATTGGGACAAGAGCTCAGCTGAAGAAGGTTGGAAACTGCAAGGTGCTGCTAATTTCAGCACTTACCAGGGAAAGTGGATGACTGTTCAGATTCCAATGGATGAGTTTATTTGGAATTTCCAGAATGGTAACTACATTACTTCTGCTCAGAACTTTACTGAGGGTAAGTTTGATAATGAGTCAGATAAGCAGTTCTTCGGTGATGGAAATACAAGAGCTTCATACGTTTCTAAATTCCAAAGTTTCTTGACGAAAGAGGACGATATGTTTGAAAAGTTCAGTGCTTTTGCTGTCAGCTTTAACCCATATGATGGTCCGCAGAATGCAAGCTCTGAAAATAAGAACTCTCATTTCTCAATCGACAACATCCGTATCGTTCCTAACGATGGTAACGGTGCTTATTATCCTAAACTCGGTTGGGGTGTGCCAAAACAACACTACTTTGAGGCTCCTAGAAAATCAGTTTTTGCTAACTAATAGGTAAGCAGAATATATAAAGAAGCCCGTTGGGATTACCAACGGGCTTCTTTTTTACCCCTCTTTAATTTTTTTTATTGATTAATCTTTGGTAATTTAGAGCCTTGAAAACTACAGCATTGCTAATCTATTAATTAAAAAGTATACAAAACATGAAGAAACATTTACTTTCTTTCGCTCTTTTGGCAGGTTTGGCTTTTACAGCTTCTGCCGATGAGTTTTATGTAATCAAGGATGGTAAGTTCGTCGATGGCGTTGAAGTCCTTGAATATGAAGATCCTGCAGATGGCCCTAAGGTAGAGGAAACTACTGCGCCTGATGCTTCTGCTGCAGTATCTGTTACCCACCAGAAGTATTGTACTGAAGCACGCTTCTATGTTGCTAATGGTATTGATTTGAACCGTACCTGGGAGCTTGAAATTGAGTACTATTATGAAGCAGTTGACTCAATTAAACATTCAGGTGCTAACAAGTGGGAGGTTATCAATTTCGGTTTGCACACCGATACTGTTGGTGGTAATTATACCCTTTCTGGCGTTATTTCTGACAACACGTTTAACGTGAAGAACAAGACCAAGGCAAACACTTGGAATGTGGAACGCCAGTTTGTTTATACACCAAACAACATTCAAACTGTAAAGGAAATTGTTTTTGGTTGGCAGCGTCAGCTGGGTCAGACTGATGAGGAGGAAATCACTAATGCAAAGCCTGTATACATCAAGAATTTGAAGTTTGTGGGCGAAGGCAACAAGCCGTTCTTCTATGAAGACTTTGATGGTTCTGCTTTTGGCGCACACTATGCTACTGGAGCTAACGGTATTAACTATTATGTGATTACCGATGAAGGCGTAACTGAATATGCTAACTCTTCTGTAAATGCAGTGTCTGCTGAACTTACTGCAAATCCGTTCAAGTGCCAGTTAAACTGGTATACTGTACAGGATACGAGAGTGAATTTCTCAATAAAACAGGTTTCTTTGTCATTAGTACGCTTGTTCGAGGATAAAGGTTCAGACAATTCTGGTTATTATGATACGGAACTTCTTCATGCGCTTGCGCTCACTCACCCAACTAATAGTGGAAAACGTACTGCAGCAGGTAATAATGGCCGTTCGTTTGTTTTGATTCCAACTTGTGGTTTGGAGGGTACTACCAATATCACTGTTGACTTCCTCTCAAAGTGGAATTCTTCACAGACTACCGAGGTTTTTGCAGAGTCTGCCGATAGCTTGGTATTGCCAATCAAATATGCTTTTGTTGATGATGCAATTGAAGCTTCTACTTGCGACTTGACTCTTCTTACCGAAGAACCTATGTCTTCAATCTGGATGGCTTATTCTGCTAAGATTCCTTATACAGCAACAAAGAAGTATTTGGCTTTGGTGTTCGATACTCCTGAATTCTTGTCATACGTAGTAGACAACCTCCGTTTGACTTCAGATGCAGTTTCTGCTCCTCAGATTACCGAAGAAGTTGTTTATCCTGCACAGTTCGAGTGCTACACTGCTTCTGTTGATAATGTAGAGGCTGATGTTGAAGAGGCTGTTGTTTATCCAAACCCTGCAACAGACGTTATTTCTGTTAACAACGAAGGTGTTGAAAGCGTTGAAGTGTTGAACACACTTGGTGCTGTTGTCGTTTCTGCTGTTGGTAACGAGGTTAATGTTGCAAACTTGGCTTCTGGCTTGTACATCGTAAAGGGTAACACTGCTAACGGTGTTGTAACTGCTAAGATTATCAAGAAGTAATTCTTTATAAATAGCTAATAAGAGAGGCATGCAGATTTTTGCATGCCTCTTTTTATTATGCTAAAATGAACGATTCCTCCTTCTTTTGACAGCCGTTGTATGGTACTTGTAACGGTGAAATTTGAAGCATTCTGAATATTTGAGGATGTCTCAGACAAACATCATGAAACAGCAGGCGGTTTCGTCTGCTGTTTTTTTGTTCTGTCGCAGTGTACCCAATGTAATTGGTGTTACAGAGAACTTTCTTTTTTTGAAAAATTTGTTTTGTTGATTATTCTTTGTAATTTTAGTGCCACAAACTACAATGTTGCCAATATATTAACTAATTATATACAAATATGAAGAAACATTTACTTTCTTTCGCTCTTTTGGCAGGTTTGGCTTTTACAGCTTCTGCCGATGAGTTTTATGTAATCAAGGATGGTAAGTTCGTCGATGGCGTTGAAGTCCTTGAATATGCTAATCCAGAAAATGGACCAAAGGTGGAGGAAACTACTGCACCAGACGCTTCTGCTGCGGTGTCGATTACCCACCAGAAGTATTGTACTGAAGCACGCTTCTATGTTGCTAATGGTATTGATTTGAACCGTACCTGGGAGCTTGAAATTGAGTACTATTATGAAGCAGTTGACTCAATTAAACATTCAGGTTCCAACAAATGGGAGGTGATTAATTTGGGTCTGCATACCGATACGACTATTGTAAAGTATAACCCTAAGTCTAAGAAAGATACCGTCATCGGTCAATACACCCTTGCTGGCGTTATTTCTGACAACACGTTTAACGTGAAGAACAAAACCAAGGCAAACACTTGGAATGTGGAACGCCAGTTTGTTTATACGCCAAACAACATTCAAACTGTAAAGGAAATTGTTTTTGGTTGGCAACGTCAGCTGGGACAAACTGATGCGGAGGAAATCAGTAATGCAAAGCCTGTTTACATCAAGAATTTGAAGTTTGTGGGCGAGGGTAACAAACCTTTCCTTTACGAAGACTTTGACGCTTACGGGTTGGGTCCCCACCATGGTAATGGTGCAAATGGTGTTAACTATTATGTGATTAACGATAAGGGTGTTACTGAATATGCTAAATCTTCTGTAAATGCCGTGACTGCAGAACTTACTGCAAATCCGTTCAAGTGCCAGTTGAACTGGTATACAGTACAGAATATGAGTGTGAATTTCTCTCAAACACAGGTTTCTTTGTCTTTGACTCGTTTGTTCGAGCAATCTGGCTCAGACAATTCTGGTTATTATGATACGGAACTTCTTCATGCGCTTGCTCTCACTCACCCAACTAATAGTGGAAAACGTACTGCAGCAGGTAATAATGGTCGTTCTTTTATTTTGATTCCAACTTGTGGTTTGGAGGGTACAACCAATATCACTGTTGACTTCCTCTCAAAGTGGAATTCTTCACAGACTACCGAGGTTTTTGCAGAGTCTGCCGACAGTTTGGTATTGCCGGTCAAATATGCGTATGTTGACGATGCTATAGAGGCTTCTACTTGCGATCTGACACTCGTTACAGAAGAGCTAATGGCTCCTATTTGGACCGCATACTCAGCCAAAATTCCTTACACCGCGACGAAGAAATACTTGGCTTTGGTCTTTGATACACCAGAGTTTTTGTCGTATGTTATAGACAACCTCCGTTTGACTTCAGATGCCGTTTCTGCCCCACAGATTACCGAGGAAGTGGTTTATCCTGCCCAGTTCGAGTGCTACACTGCTTCTGCCGACAATGTAGAGGCAGATGTTGAAGAGGCTGTTGTTTATCCAAACCCTGCAACTGACGTTATTTCTGTTAATAATGAAGGCGTAGAAAGTGTTGAAATTTTGAACACACTTGGCACGGTTGTGGCTTCTGCTGTTGGCAACGAAGTAAATGTTGCAAACTTGGCTTCTGGTTTGTATATTGTAAAGGGTAACACTGCTAATGGTGTTGTTACAGCTAAAATTGTTAAGAAGTAATTCTTAATCTTGATAGCATAAAAAAGAAGGCATGCGAAAGCATGCCTTCTTGTCTTCTTTTATAGTAGAAAACAGGTAACTTGTTGCCCGCTTTTTGTTGGTTATTGTGCCAACTTTGCCTCTGTGAAGCCAAAACTTATTGCTATTCCTACATTCCCAGATTGTCGTCTGTTTTACTATGTACTACAATGCTTTTTCTATTTTACCAACTGGAAAGCAACACAAGTAGCATACACAAATCCATCCGCAATTTTTTTAGTGCTCAAAATTTGCTCAAAAGTAGATTTTTTTTGATATTTGATACCACACACTTTTTATTACATTTTCGTAACGAACCAATTCACGTAAAAAATAACACGAACAGCGTTAAGTTTTAAAGCGAATAAACATGAGAACATTTAAACTACAGACAGCACTTGTCGCGTCTTTATTCTTTTGCAACGCATACTCGGAAGTAACCATAGAAAACTTGTGCGGACAAGACGCGGAAAAAATACTCCTTGAACAATTTGTTGGTTCTGGAGTAGAGGTTTCTAATGCTAAATTTAACGGTAATTCCTCTCTATTGTATGGCGATGGAACGCAGATTGCACTATTCAATAACAATAGTGAATGTGGCATGCTAAGGATTGGTAAAGGCCTGATGCTGTGTACCGACAATTCTACGAACGTCATTCCTAAAACGGGCTTTGTTGCAGAGGGGTTAGGGCTAACGAAAGACGAATTGTATGAGTTTGCCATCGAATATTGTCCCCTTAGGCTTAGAAATGCTATAGAGAAGTACTCTCCCTACTTTGCCTGTTATAAGTATTACTTGGCTAACAATAAAGCAAAATTTGAAGATGCTAATTACTACAAAGTGAAAAAAGAGACGTACGAGGAACTAATGAAGATTCTACAAACGGATTGCTACAATTTTATCATCGCCTATGAAGATGCTACTGGGGAAAGCATGTTTAAATCTATAAGTGGTTACCATGATTATAGTAGTTATGATTATAATGATATTTATAAGTATTCATATACATATCTCGACGAAGACGATGAATATGTAACAGTGAAAGGTTCAGGTACCGACCTTTTCCCTCACTATGCTGTGTATCTTATAGTGAGAGACTGGAATCCGAAATACTATTCTGCTACGAGCGAAGAATTGAAAGAGTTGAAAGAATGGTGGAGCAATTCATATAGTTTTAAATCTAAGTTTTTCTATTATTACGATCACAAAAGTGTTGCTTCTTATTCCAAAGAGAAAGAACCTTTCTATGAAAAAGCATACGAAATGATCTATTACAAAAACACACACAATTTTGTTGGCGATAAAGATCTGGCAGAACTAACAGGTGCGGATGTCAACTCACCCGCCATTTTGGAATTTGATTTTTCAACTAAAGATGATTCCGTCTCATTCAACTATTCATTCGCTTCACAAGAGTATCCACATTTTGTCGGTAAAAAATACAATGACGCATTTTCGTTCATCATCACCGACCTCACCACTGGAGAACAAGAAAACATAGCAAAGATTCCCGGTTCCAACGAATATGTTTCTATCAATAACGTGAACGCAGAAAAAAATAGCAAATACTTTATAAGCAACTACACGGATCAAAAGAACAAATTATGTAATTTGAAATTCAACGGTTTCACCACCACATTAACGGCAAAGGCGAAGGTTGTTCCGTGCAGAAAATACCATATAAAACTATCTATTGGTAACATTTCGGACTACAATTACCAGTCTGCCGTTTTTTTAGAATCCGGTAGTTTCAAATCGAATGGCTTATCCAGCAAAATAAAGTATTCCAATCCAAAAGCAAACGGCATTGCAAACGGATGCTCCAACGGGGAAGTCGTTGTTAAAACCAAACGACACAGCAATCCTACTACTCTGAAAATAGAACACATAGGGGAAGCTAAAAATGGAATTGACTACAAGTTCCCCGAAGAGATTATTGTCCCAGCTAACCAAGACTCCGTTATGCTTGACCTTGTTCCATTGCATGATATAGAGGCAGACAGTATGGAGATTGTGATGGTGATTGAAGATGAAACCGCATGTTTTCTAGAGGGTGACACACTACGCACTTTCCTTTACAAGGCAAGTCCAATATCCATAACCCCTAACACACCCGAGTGCTGTGCCACAGAACTGAGTGTGGAGCACACAGGGTCGGTCAAGAAAATCTTGTGGGAACCAGCAGATCTGCTAAAGGATAACAACGCCTTTACTGTTCATCCGTTAGAATGTCCCGATGAGGTGGAAAAATTCATTGTTACTGCAGAGAACATATTTGGTTGTCAGCAAGTGAAGGACTCCATAATATACCGCTCTTGCTATGAGTTGGAAGTCTCTGCTGACCTCGTTACCGAAAACGAAAGTTCAGAACTTATAGCAGACTGTAACGAGGGAAAAATAGTTTTGCATATAGACCGTAAAAAAGGAGGCAAACCCGCCAAAATTAGTTTCTCAACTGCTGGCACAAACCTTGAAGGGTTGCCAGACTGCTTGCTGATACCAGTAAACGAAACTGTTTATGAAATACCGCTAAAGGCCCAGAAAACAGGCAACGCCTATCGTAGCGAATTCGATGTGAGGATAGACTGCCACAACTGCACCAATGTGCCAACCAGTTCCATCCTGTCGGTGAGTACCGTAGAACTTGAACCTCTTGAATTAGAAAAAAAGGTGGTGTACAGGGAAAAAGAATTAGGTGGATTGGAAATGGAGGTGAAACTCATTTCAGGAGAATTGGGAGATGCTACTTGGACACCAACCGACCATTTAGCCAGTGTCGACGCCCTAAGTGCAACTCTCGCTGACGATGCGGACTCGAATATGACTTTCTCTGTGATTGCTACAGACCCTACAGGCTGTCAAACTGCAACTTCAGAGGTGACCGTCATAAAGGACAGAGACTTAAAACTGACCATCCCATTGTTTCTTACACCCAATGGAGACGAAGAAAACGAAGTTTGGACGGTATACGGACTGGAAACAACAGAAAAAAGCAGAGTCAGAATTTACGACCGTTGGGGAAAATTGCTGATGGAGTTCAACCCAAATGTCGAAAATTGGGACGGTACCTACAACGGAAAACCATGTCCGAGCACAGACTACTGGTACGAAGTTGACTGTGAAGAGTTGGACAAGGTATATTCCGGACACTTTACACTGATAAGGAAGTAAGAAACAACGGAAGATGGTCACGTTTCGTGTTCACTAGTCAATATGACAAGAGACCGAAAAACAGGCACGCATCTGAGCAACTGTCGGTCCGATGGAAAATCGGATGCCGGTGAGTGAAACAATCCCACTATAAAGCCCATGCCCAGCATGATGTGACAACGTTCACAGCCTGTCAAGCTGCAGTACGACTCCTCGATGTGGTTGCTCTGTTCTTTGCGTAAAAAATGAAAGGGACAATGTTGGTTGTTATAACTTGCCTTTTAAGTATTTTGCCGTGTATGAACTGCTGTTCTTTACCAGCTGTTCGGGTGTGCCGGCAAACACCAGGTTGCCGCCATTCTCTCCTCCCTCTGGGCCTATATCGATAATATGGTCGGCACATTTTATTACGTCGATATTGTGCTCGATAATGATGACGGTGTGCCCGGCTGCAATGAGGGCGTCGAAAGCCTTCATCAACGTCTTAATGTCGTGGATGTGCAGGCCGGTGGTGGGCTCGTCGAAAATGAAAATGGTAGGCGTCGGTTTCTCTTCTGCCAGAATGGAGGCCAGTTTTACGCGCTGGCTTTCTCCTCCAGATAGCGTGCTTGAGGGTTGCCCCATCTTGATATAGCCTAAACCTACGTCTTGCAAAGGCTTCAGACGGGCTACAATCTTCTTCTCGCTGTTCCCCTTCCCTTCGCCAAAGAATTCGATGGCTTGGTTTATTGTCATGTCGAGGATGTCGAAGATGCTTTTCCCCCGGTATTTGACTTCCAATATGTCCTGACGGAAGCGTTTCCCGTGGCATGCATCGCACTGCAACACCAGGTCGGCCATAAACTGCATCTTAATCGTTATGGTTCCTTCTCCCTGGCATTCTTCACAGCGTCCGCCTTCTACATTGAACGAGAAATAGGCGGCCGTGTAGCCCATCTGTTTGGCGTAGGGCTGGTCGGCATATAGTTTTCGTATCTCGTCGTAGGCTTTGAGGTAGGTCGCCGGATTTGCCCGCGCAGACTTGCCAATAGGGTTCTGGTCAACAAACTCGATGTTGCTGACCTGTTTAAGGCTACCCGAAAGTCCGTTGTGGCTTCCAATGTGAGCCTCGGTACCACCGCCTAACTGGCGCTTCATTGCGTTGTAGAATACGTCGCAAACCAGAGACGATTTGCCGGAACCGCTGACACCAGTGACGGCTGTAATGACGTTTAGAGGAAACTTAACGTCGATATTTTTCAGGTTGTTCTCTGTTGCACCTTTAACCTCGATGTAGTTGTTCCACGGCCGGCGCAGTTTGGGAACATCAATTTTTTCTTCTCCGAGCAGATATTTGAAAGTAAAGCTTTCAGCCCTTTTCTCAGGTTGCTTCTCTCCATCTTCAATAGTGCCCTGAAAAGTGACGTAACCGCCGTTACGGCCTGCTGCTGGGCCTATGTCGATGATGTAGTCGGCTGCCCGCATAATTTCTTCGTCGTGTTCAACTATGACCACTGTGTTGCCCAACGACTGCAAGTGGCGCAACACTTTTATCAGTTGTGCTGTGTCGCGTGGGTGCAAGCCGATGCTTGGCTCGTCGAGAATATACAGAGAGCCGACAAGGCTACTGCCCAAAGAGGTTGCCAAGTTTATTCGTTGACTCTCTCCTCCCGACAAGGTGCTCGACATACGGTTCAGTGTAAGGTAGCTAAGGCCAACATCGCAGAGAAACTGCAACCGGTTGGTTATTTCGGTCATCAGTCTTTTGGCTATCTCTCTTTCGCTTGCCGTCAATTCAAGGTCTCGGAAGAAGACTTGTAGCTCGTTGATTGGCAGAACAACCAATTCGCTGATGCTTTTGCCTCCAACTTTTACGTAGTTAGCCTCTTTCTTTAGACGTGTGCCCTTACAAGCTGGACATACCGTCTTTCCGCGGAACCGGGCCAGCATTACGCGGTATTGTATTTTGTATTGGTTCTCTTTGACGAATTTGAAGAAGTCGTTTATTCCATGGAAATATTCGGTTCCTTCCCACAACATTTCGCGCTCTGATTTACTCAGATCATTATATGGCTTGTGGATTGGAAACTTGCAGTGCTGTGCGTTGGCAACTACTTCGTCGAGCCATTCCGACATTTTCTCGCCACGCCAGCAGACTACGGCACCCTCGTAAACAGAACGTGATTTGTCTGGTATAACCAGGTCTTCGTCAATGCCGATGACTTTGCCGAAACCCTCACATTCAGGACATGCTCCGAACGGACTGTTGAAACTGAACATCAGTTCGTTTGGCTCGGTGAATTCTATTCCATCCGCCTCGAATTTGCTGCTGAAATCGGCTTGTTGTGTCGTTCCGTCCTGATTAAAAGTCTTGATAGTACAACTGCAACCGTCACCCTCCCAAAACGCTGTTTGAACCGAGTCGGCCAGGCGGCTTTTGGTTTCTTCAGCGTCGTTGACAGCAAAACGGTCAACCACCAGATTGATACTTTCTTGTATGTTGCCGTCTAAATTGGCTTCAGCCAGCTCACTAATCTTGTAAAGAGTGTCTTTTATCTCTACACGGCTAAAGCCTTGCTTGGAAAGGATGTCGAGTTCTTCTTTTAGCGTCCGTCCGATAGGCATCGTTATTTTACTTAAAACAACGCCCTTCGTGCCTGCAGGGAAACTGAGTATATAGTCTACAACATCGCTTACGCTGTGCTTTTTTACCTCACAACCCGAAATGGGAGAATAGGTTTTGCCTATACGGGCAAACAGCAGTTTCATATAGTCGTAGATCTCGGTTGAAGTGCCGACTGTTGAACGGCTGTTCCGGGTACTGACCTTTTGCTCTATAGCAATTGCAGGGGGTATGCCCTTTATGTAGTCGCATTCGGGCTTGCTTAAGCGTCCCAAAAACTGGCGGGCGTAGGCAGACAAACTTTCCACATACCGGCGCTGTCCCTCGGCATACAGCGTGTCGAAGGCAAGAGACGATTTCCCGGAACCAGATAGGCCAGTAATGACTGTTATCTTGTTTCTAGGGATTTTGACGTCGATATTTTTCAGGTTGTGGGCCCTGGCCCCCTTAATAGTAATTTCTCCTTTGTCTGCCATGCTTTATTTTTGTTGGTCAGTTATGAGTTCGTAGTGTGTTGTGTCGTTCCAGCTGTTGATGTGCCAAACTGCATCGGTCCATTCCACTTCGCAGTAACAGCACGATTTTGGGTGCGGATGGTTGCTGGCTATATCTGCAAGCGGCTGGTAACGGAAAATGTTGTACAGCAGTTTCAGTACAATGCCGTGCGATACCACTAGTACGGTTTGGTTTTTATGCTTTTTGGCCATTTCTAGCAGAGCTTTGCCTGCACGTTCACGGAGTTGGAGGTAGGTCTCTCCTCCGGGCATTGGTATGTAGGCTTCCGGATTCTTCCAGAAGTTGTTCGATTGCTCGGGGTAGGCTTCATCTACTTCGCTCAGCAACATTCCACTCCAACTGCCTATCGCAATCTCCATTAATGAGTCGAGGTGGACGATATCTTGCTTCCTCCCTTTGCAGATGATGTCTGCTGTGTCGACGGCGCGCTGTAACGAACTGCAATATACAGCGTCGAACTCTGTGTCAGACAACCGCTGGCGGAGGGCATCGGCTTGCTTCCTTCCTAATTCGGTAAGGGGTGAGTTAGCCTGCCCTTGCATCCGTTTTTCAACGTTCCACTCGGTTTGTCCGTGTCTAGTGATGATGAATTTGGTCATTGTAGTGCAAATTTACACCTAATTACGCCGAAAAAAAAGTGGCTGCAAGTTGTTTTTGCAGCCACTATGTAAATACGTTAACGCTTGTTTCCTTGTCTAAATGAGCGCCTTGATGTCGGCGATGATGGCTTGGGCCAGTTCGTCGGCTTCTTTAGCAGTAGAAGCCTCTGAATAGATGCGGATAATCGGCTCTGTGTTCGATTTGCGTAAGTGTACCCATTTGGTAGGGAAATCGATTTTTACACCGTCAATGTCGGTCACATCTTCGTTTGAGTATTTTGCCTTCATCTTTTCAAGAATAAGGTCTACATCAATTTCTGGTGTGAGTTGAATCTTGTTCTTGGAAATTTCGTAAGCTGGATACTCCTTCTTGATTTCTGAAACCTTCTTCGCCTTTTTCGCCATCATAGTCAGGAAGAGGGCGATGCCAACCAGCGCGTCGCGTCCGTAATGGCTTTCAGGGTAGATGACTCCGCCATTGCCTTCACCACCAATTACGGCGTTTACTTCCTTCATTTTTGTGACCACGTTAACTTCGCCAACTGCGGCTGCTGTGTAGGTGCCGCCATGTGCGCGGGTAACGTCGCGGAGTGCGCGGGTCGAACTCAAGTTCGACACGGTGTTTCCTTTGGTGTGGCTTAGAATGTAGTCGGCAACCGATACCAGAGTGTATTCCTCTCCAAACATGTCGCCATTCTCGCAGATGATGGCCAAACGGTCTACGTCTGGGTCGACAACAAATCCTACATCGGCTTTTCCGCCTTTCAGCAGGTCTGAAATTTGAGTCAGGTTTTCTGGTATTGGTTCTGGAGTGTGTGCAAAGTGTCCGGTTGCTTCGCAGTTGAGTTCTATAATGTTGTTTACGCCCAATTTTTTGAGCAACTTTGGCAGGATGAGACCTCCGACAGAGTTGACGCAATCGATGGCTACAGTAAAGTTCGCTTTCTTGATCGCCTCAACGTCTACCAACTTCAGTTTGAGCACATCGTCGATGTGGATGTCGTTGTAATTGTCTTTATAGATGACTTCCCCCATATTGTCGATGTCTGCGTAGTTGAAGTCTTCATCTGCTGCCATTTTCAATACAAGGTTCCCATCTTCCTTGCTCAAGAATTCGCCATTGCTGTTCAGTAGCTTTAAGGCGTTCCACTGTTTTGGGTTATGGCTGGCGGTGATGATGATTCCACCGTCTGCTTTTTCTTTCTGTACTGCAATTTCGGTCGTCGGGGTAGTGGCCAAACCAATGTTGATAACATCCATGCCCATTCCGCTAAGGGTTGCGGTGACGATTTTGTCGACCATAGGGCCTGATAGGCGAGCGTCGCGGCCTACTACAATTTTGTGTCTGGCACTTTTGCTGTTATTCTTTACCCACATTGCATAAGCTGATGTGAACTTGACAATGTCGAGTGGCGTAAGATTGTCGTCAACCTTTCCGCCAATGGTTCCCCTGATGCCGGAGATAGATTTAATTAATGTCATTATGATAAAGTGTTGTGAATTTTCTGTTTTGCTGTGGCAAATATAGAAAAAGCACCCGATAAAAGGAAATAAATGCCTTTTACTATACGTCTATCTGTTAATGTTTCGTTATATGTTTATTTTAGGTGCGTAGGAAAACGCATTTAATGGGTTAAATGTGCTAATTTTGTGAAAATTTTGCCTTTTAGGCTGGATTCATGAACCGTAGATATTCGAACATATTGGTCAGAGTTGTTTTTTACACCGTGTTGGCTTTGCTGTCGGTGTCATGCTCTGTTACTAAATATGTACCCGAAGGGCAATACCTGCTCGACCAGGTTGATATTCGTACAAATGCTCCTGGTATGAAGTCTGCCGAATTGGAGACTTATCTGACACAACAACCGAACTTCCGCGCGTTTGGTATGGCGCGTTTGCGCTTGGGTACTTACAGCCTTTCGGGGCGTGATACCTCGAAACGCAGAAACCGGTGGCTGCGTCGCATGGGTGAACCTCCGGTTTTGTATGACGAATACCAGACCCTACGCTCCGATAAAAAACTGGAGCAGTATTTCAAGACGAAAGGATATCTGAATGCCGAGGTTTACGATTCGGTCGTGTATAGTGGGAAAAAAGTGAAGGTTATCTATAAGGTTGAGGAAAATACGCCTTATAGAATCCGTAATATCTCATACGATTACCATAACGACACCTTGTTGGGAAGTCTGATAAAAAGGAACCGATTCTCTACTACGAAATTGGTGTCGGGCAATTTGTTCGATACCGACGTCCTAAATGCAGAGCGCGACCGTATCGCTAACATTGCACGGAGAAACGGTTATTATTATTTCACAAAAGACTATGTGTCGTATGTGGCAGACAGCTCGCTGCGTTCTCACCAAGTGGACTTGACCTTGCTGCTGAAACCTTACACCATAAAGGCAGACGATGATAATGTGCAGGAAACACAACATCCGCGCTATATGATAGGCAATGTGAATGTGCTTACGCTGCCAACCTCTAGCTCTACAGTAAGGCCGCTTGGAACTTATGCTTCAGACAGTGTGGCGTCGAACGTCGTCCTTTATTATGAAAAGCGTCCGTTACTCCGCCCTAAAATGGTCCGGAACAACTTGCGTGTCATTCCGGGTATGTGGTATAATAGTGGTTTTGTGAACCAAACGTATACCCGTTTTAGTGGCTTGGGCATAATCCGCTCCGCAGAAATCACTTTCCGTGACCTGAAAACAGAAGACAACCTGTTAGAGTGTGATGTGCTTCTGGCTCCAAATAAGGCACACTCGTTTTCTCTCGATTTGGAAGGAACCAATTCTTCTGGAGACTTGGGGGCCGCTGTTACAGGTATGCTGCAGCACAGGAATCTGTTCCATGGGTCGGAACTTCTGACATTTAAGGCGCGAGGCGCTTTTGAAGAGGTGACGGGAAAGTCGAGAGATAAAAGTTTTGAGGAAAAAGTAATCTGGGAGTTCGATGCTTCTACCTCGTTAACGTTCCCTCAGTTCGTCTTCCCTTTCTTGTCGAATGACTTCCGACGCAGGGTGAATAATTCCCAAACAGAGTTCGCTTTGGCTTATAACGACCAGAGACGGTGGGAATATGACCGACGAATTTTTACGGCTTCCGAAACTTATTCGTGGACGGCACGACGCTTCTTCTCTTATTCAATCGATGCTTTGAATGTTAATTATGTCGATGTTCATGACGTGAGGGGCGATTTTAGAGAACGATATAAAGATCCGAAGTACTCGGTTCTGCTAGAAAGCTATAACGACCACCTGATTGTGTCTTCTGGCGCCTCGATGGTTTATGATAACCAAAGCAGCAGGATGCGTCTTGACAAGTGGATGTTTAAGGTCTCTGTCGAGTTGGCTGGTAATGCGTTGTATGGTTTGGGCCGAATGTTCGATTTTGAACAAGTGCTCGACACCACAACCCATAGCCTGCGTTATGCTGTGGGGGGTGTGCCATTCGCACAATACGTCAAGGGATTGGGTGAGTTCGCCTACAATAAATTTCTTGATGAAAAGAACCGCATGGTGTTTCATGGAAGACTTGGAGTTGAGGTTCCGTATGGTAACGCCTATATGGTCCCTTTCGAAAAACGTTTCTTTGGTGGTGGTGCCAATGGTGTCAGAGGATGGTCTGTTAGAACTTTGGGCCCAGGCTCGGCGTTGTTCGACAGGGAAGACTTTGTCAGCCAGTCGGGTAATATAGAGTTGACCATGAACGCGGAGTACCGCTCGAAATTGTTTTGGATAATGGAAGGCGCTGCATTCCTCGATGCGGGTAACATCTGGAATATACGTGATTACGATTTTGCGCCTGGTGGCGTGTTCGATTTCAAAAACGTATGGAAACAGATTGCCCTATCTTATGGATTGGGACTCCGGTTCGATTTTAAATACTTCCTCTGCAGGTTAGATATGGGTATGAAGTGCTACGACCCGAAAGATGAACCGGGGCGGCAGAAGTGGCGTTTTTCCAATATAAAGTGGAAAGATGACTTTGCTTTACACTTCGCAATTGGTTATCCGTTCTAAAAACAGATATTGAAATTTTGAACTTCTAAAAAAATGTGATAATTTTGCATTGCAAAACGTAAAGGTTCGGTTGAGTAGCTCAGCTGGATAGAGCAACAGCCTTCTAAGCTGTGGGTCAAGGGTTCGAATCCCTTCTCAATCACTTAGGTTTTCAAATCCAAACGAGTATGACTTGTTTGGATTTTTTTGTTTTGAACAATCTTTCCTTTTCTTAAACAATATCGCTTTATGAAAATTTCTCTTAAACATGTCTGGTGGTGTTGCGAGGCGGCTCTCTTTTTGTTCGCCTTGTTCTTCCTTGGCATTTACAATGGCGATTACCTGTATAGGTTACAGGCCGAGAACCTGTTTCTGGGAAACTCGGTTTTTGCTGGTGAAACCCTTCCGCAGTCGGCTGGCGTATTAGTCTATGTGTCGAAGTGGTTGCTTCAACTTTCTTATTATCCGCTGTTGGGGGCTGGCGTTGCAGCCGCAGGCTTGGTTGGTGTCGAACGGTTGTTGGCTGTGCTGGTCGGCGTGCGTAGTTATACAAGGCTGCTGGTGGGCTTTATTCCACCGCTATTCCTTCTGATGGCGCAAAACTCTGCCGGATATGCTGTCTACGAGAATTTCGACACTTCGTTTTTTGTGTCGCTTGAGTTGGGACTGTTGCTGTCTTTGCTGCTTGCCCTCGTAGGAGACAGACTTATAAGGCGTAATGAAAAGGTCGGATTCGCAGTTAGTGCTGTACTGGCTGTGGTCTTCCATCTGCTGATTGGTATATATGCTCCAGTTTCGCTCTTGCTGATTGGCGCGACCCGTTGGACAACGGAACGGGGCAAGGCAGTTAAACTCTTTGTTGTCGGATTGGTTGTCGCGTTGCTTGTCCCTGTGTTAGAAACTTCTATCTATCAGGAAAACTATTCGTTTGTGCTTTTGGCACCACTGCCTGTCCCTTATTTCTTTAATGTGTTTGCTTATGGGCTGATGGCCATTATTTCGGCAGTGCTCGTTTCTGCGTTGAACGCTGATTTTACGGTTGAACGTCTTGAAAAGATGCCTGTTGTTGCTGGCTCTCTCGTGGTTCTTTTTGCATTGTCTTTTTTCTTTTCGTATCGCGATGCGAACTGCAGGACTATTTATAAAATGCAGCGTTGCTCCGATTTCCATGATTGGGACGGTGTTTTGGCGGCTGCAAATAAAGTGGAACGCCCAACCCGCTCAATTGCCGCTTACCGTTATGTGGCCCTTCTGGAAACCGACAAACTCTCAGAACAGTTGTTCAATTTCCCGGTTCGTTACGATACACTTAATTCACCTTACTCGAATCTCGATCCGCTTATTTTTTATCCCGATTTGTTCTTTTATTCTTCTCAGTTGAATATGGCTACATTCTGGGGTATGGAAGCGTGGACAAATGTACACCGCAGTGTTAGCACGCTGAAACGTTTTGCGACGACTGCCCTTATTCAGGGCGAGAAGGAAGTTGCCTTGAAGTATCTCGGCCAGTTGAAACAGACCATGTGCTACTCTTCGTGGGCCGAGGAAGTGGAAAAGTATGCCGGTAACCAGCAAGCCTTCTTTAACGCTTATCCTATTTATGGAGAAACGTATGCTTCGCAGATTCCGGAGTCAATTCTGTCGGGAACGTACGATTTGCCGTCGCTGTTCTCTTCTTTCACGAACCTTGACCCGGTAAATATGGAGCGCAGAATGTTGTTGGAACTGTATACCAAACGGACCGAGCAGTTTATGGACGATTTGAAGATTGTGCAGAATATGTATAAACAGCAGATGCCTGTGTGTATGCAGGAGGTTGTCTGCTTGTATGCGCTTAACACCAAACTAGATGTTAGAAGACTCTTCCCAATTAGTCCGGAGGTGAACACCCGGGTGGCTAATTTTGTTTACCAGGCCAGAAACTATGCTAACGACCCGGAAAATGGATCAGAGGCCTTGAAAGACTATAAGGGTATGTATGTCTATTACCTGTTATTCGGAAACCCGTACCCTTCTGCCGCAAATTTGAAAACCCGCAAATGATGTAAGATATGAAGTATAGTTTAAATGCAATATTTTTTGTAGGAGCGTCTCTCCTAGTGGCCGCTTGCTCGACTAAAGTGCCTGACTCTTTTGCGGAGAAAGATGCGGAGGCGGTCTTGTTCCCCGATTATGTCAATTGTGTCGTTCCTGTCAATATCGCGCCAATGAATTTCTTCTTGCGCGACAGTGCTGAAGCGTGTGTGTTGACGATTACCCCTGAAACGGGTGATGTGGTTGCTGTTTCGGGCAATTCCGATAATGCCTTCAAAATACCGGTTGCCGAATGGAGGGCTATGTTGGCTGCCAATGTCGGTAAAAACTTGAAGTATGATGTCTATGCCCGACAAAGGGGGGCTTGGATTCATTATAAGCCGTTCAATATCCAGGTTTGTGCCGATTCTATTGACCGATATCTGACTTACCGCCTTATTGAACCTTCTTATATGGGAACTGGTGAAATAGGTGTTTACCAGTATGATTTGGAAAATGGAGTCCAGTCTGTCATTTTCGACAATCACCGTTCACATAAAGACCCTAATATACGCGGCCAGAAGTGCGTGAACTGCCATACGGCTCAGCGGAACCATCCCGAGAATAAGATGTTCTATTACCGTGGAGCAAATGGTGGTCTTATTCTGACGTATAATGGTCAGGTGAAAAAGATTAATACGCGTACGGGTGATATGTTCGCGGGAACGGTCTATCCTGCATGGCATCCGAACCTTCCTTTAATTGCGTTCTCTTCGAATGTGATTAAACAGAATTTCCCAACTTTCGCACTGAATAAGGTGGAGCCTTTTGACCTGTATTCAGATCTGGTCCTTTACAATATCGAGAAGAATGAGGTTACAGCTGTCCAGCGTACTAGAAATAGTCAGGAAACGAATCCGAACTGGTCTCCCGATGGCAAGTATCTTTACTATAACTCTTCCGACTCTGTCTTTAAGGGACCTCATGCTGTCTTTAAAATGCGCTATAACTTGTTCCGTATGGCGTTCAATGCCGATTCCCTATCTTGGGGGAAACCGGAACTGGTGTATAATGCTGCGTCGAAAATGAGGAGCGCAACATATCCGCGCGTCTCTCCCGATGGCAAATATCTTTTGTTCACGGAGGCAAATTATGGCACCTCGACACAGACGAACAAGTCGGCTGACTTGTATTTGATGAGGTTGGATAGCATGACTGTCCGGGCTCTTGACGAGATTAATTGTTCTACCGAATCGGACAGCTATCACGATTGGTCGAAAAACAGCAAGTGGTTCGTCTTTTCTTCGCGCCGGTTCGATGGAAACTACTCGCGGCCATATTTCTCACATATCGGTGCTGACGGGAAAGCGTCGAAACCGGTGCTGATTCCCCACGATGATCCTCGGCACGATTTGAACTTGTTGAAGTGCTACAATGTGCCTGAGTTCTCTACGTCTCCGGTGAAGTTTAATCCGTCCGATTTCCAGTCTGTGATTAATTCAGAGGAACTAAAAGCTACTTACGGCTCTCCGATAGAGAAACAGACAGATGCTGTGTCTGGCGCTACACAAATTAAGTAAATCAATAGGTTATAAATACGAATGGATAGTAAATGAATTCATTTACCATCCATTCGTATTTTTGAGCCTCGTTATTTTTTGTTCTCTTTGTTTAATTCCGGATAACGGATGCGTGTGTGATAAAGGTTCTTTAGTTTTTCCTTTAACACCGTCTTGATGGTCTCTATTTCCTTCAAAGTGATAGGGGCATCGGCAAAGGCTCCGTCTTTAAGTTGGGCTGCAACCAGTCGCTCAACGAGGTCGTTAATTTTTTCGTTTGTATAAGAGTCCAAACTTCTAGAGGCTGCTTCCACCGAATCGCAAATCATTACTATCGCCTCTTCCTTAGTGCTAGGTAGTTTTCCTTTGTATGAGAAGTCTGCGATGTTGACCTCTTCGTCGGGATGCTCGTTGCAATATGTGTTGTAGAAGTAACGGACCGGATTTTTACCATGGTGGCTCTCTATGAAGTCTTGCAACTGCTTTGGCAGACTGTTTCGTCGTGCAATAATGAGTCCGTCTGTAACGTGGTTGGTAATGATTCGCACACTATCCATTGGCGACAGCTTTGCATGTGGGTTGAAGCCATTCTGGTTCTCGGTGAAGTAGATAGGGTTAGCCATCTTGCCGATGTCGTGGTATAGTGCGCCGGCGCGGGCAAGCAGTGCGTTGCAGTTGATGTGGTCTGCTGCGTCGCTAGCCAGATTAGAAACTTGTAGCGAATGCTGGAAACTGCCTGGCGCAACTTCAGAAAATTGGCGGAGTAGTGGGTTGTTTGAATTGGTAAGCTCTACCAGAGTGATGTCTGATGTGAAATTGAACAGTTTCTCAAACACGAAGATGAGCGGATATGAGAACAGCAGTAATATGGCATTTATAACGAATGAGACATATACCATGGTGTCGTTCTGTACCCATCCGGTGGTGTGGGTCAACACCAATCCGCTGTATGTGAGAATATAGATGCTGGCGATGATGCCGACCGTCTTGAACAGCTGTGAACGCTGGTAGAAGGTTTTAAGGGTGCTGATGCAGATCATTCCGATTAGAATCTGCAACAACAGAAACTCAAACTCGTGTGGCGCTATCAGTGAACAGATAAGCACTGTGGTCAAGTGCGTGAATAGGGCGGTGCGGGTATCGAAGAATGTGCTGATGGTGATTGGTACCATCGCATAAGGTATTATGTACACTGTAAGGTCGCGCACCTCGTAAGACAGTTGGGTGACGTAAGCCGTGAGGGCACAAAGGCCGATTATCATTCCCAGCACGAAGAGCATACGGCGTCTGTTGATGTAGAAGTCGCGGAATAGGACGAAATACAGGAATAGGGCGGTGAGGATACACAACACGCAGATAGCTTGCCCGAATAAGGCCGTTTTTGAGGTGGAACCCATGTTCCCGATTTCGATCTCGTGTTTTAGCGAGTTCAGTATCATATATGTGTCGGCCGACACAATGTCACCGCGGTCTACAATCTTCTGTCCGTCTTGCACCATTCCCTTGGTGTCAGACATCTGGCTTCTGATGTAGTCTTTTTGCTCTTGCGAGATGCTTTCTTCAAAGACTAGCGTAGGCTTCAGGTAGTTGTTGATGTTGTAGGCTGTTACGGTCTTCTTGCTGTAACCTTGGGGCGTGTTGTTGACAATCAGTTCGTAGGCCTCTTTAATGGTATGCTGGCTCTTCAGGTCGAAGTCGGCGTAGTAGTCATCTTCGTCCTTCTCGCCTTTTTGGCGCAGTTTTATCTTGCTTATGCCTAGTTTGTCGATGTTGTCTTTGTTGTCGTTGTCGATAATGCCGTCGTTGTAAATCTTCTTTAACTGCTTCCTTATATATAAGGTATATTCTTCTCCATAGTTAGCCGTCATTTTCTCGGCATCTTTGTCGAATTTCTTCAGCATGTCTTTCTCCACCGACTCGTCAATATGGAAGTAGGGAGTGTAGTACTGTTTAAGAAGCATGTTGTAGTCTTTCGTCATCTCGTCGGCAGACTTCAGAATGGGGAAGTTGCCTGGCGCAGTCAAGGCCTCGTATATCCAGGGCTTTCCCATCTCGTACGAGTAGTTGAACTTTGAACCGGAAGGGAATATGTAGACGATGATGGCGGCCACCGCTATATATAATAGGTATATCTGCACCCATTTTTTGTGCTTGCTTTTCTCTTCTTGCTCCTTAATCCGCAGTTTCTCCTCGTAGGCCTTAATGCCGGAAGACTCTGGAAAAATGATGTTATCTTTCTGTTCAGTCATCAAAATTCTAATTTTATATATGCAAATATAACATTTCTAGGAAGAGTTAGGGGGTTGTTTGTACCCGAAAATGAAAAATAGTGGGGTGGTGCGATGGTTTCAAAGCCAAAGTTTTATGCTTTATATTCAGGATGATAGAAATTTTTCGTATATATTTTCTCAATTCATTTTTTTTGTGTAATTTTGCAAACTACTATTAGTAAGTATATATCAAAGTTAATTAAAAGTTCAAAAAAATGCCTACTATTCAACAATTAGTTAGAAAAGGAAGGACTAGCTTGGAAGACAAGAGTAAGTCTCCAGCGCTTAATCTTTGCCCACAGAGACGTGGTGTGTGTGTAAGAGTATACACAGCAACCCCTAAGAAGCCAAATTCTGCAATGCGTAAGGTTGCCCGTGTACACTTGACTAACCAGAAGGAAGTTAACGCCTACATCCCAGGTGAAGGCCACAACTTGCAGGAGCACTCAATCGTATTGGTACGTGGTGGTCGTGTGAAGGACCTTCCAGGTGTACGTTACCACATCGTTCGCGGTACTCTTGATACTGCCGCTGTTTCAGGCCGTACCCAGCGTCGCTCTAAGTACGGAGCAAAGCGTCCTAAAGAAGGAGCTAAGAAGTAATTATTAGTATTTCTTCCTTTAATAACTACTATTATTAACAATTGTTTGAGTTTACTGGTAGCAAGGTCCGGTTGAGTAAATGGGTAAACGTACCCGTTGAAGCGTATTAGCAACCAAAACAAAAACAGAACATTTTTCAAAAAAATGAGAAAATCAACACCAAAGAAAAGGGTTATTTTACCAGATCCCGTTTTCAACGAAGTTATGGTTACACGTTTCGTTAACCACTTGATGTACGACGGAAAGAAGAGCATCGCTTATACTATCTTCTATTCTGCATTGGAAAACCTCAAGGCTAAGTTCCCTAACGAGGAGAAGACTCCGCTCGACATCTGGAAGAAGGCTTTGGAAAATATCACCCCATTGGTTGAAGTAAAGTCTCGCCGCGTTGGTGGCGCTACTTTCCAGGTTCCTACTGAAATCCGCGCTGACCGTAAGGAATCTATTTCAATGAAGAACTTGATTATCTACGCTCGTAAGAGAAGCGGCCACTCTATGGCTGAGAAACTCGCCGCTGAAATCTCTGACGCTTACAACCTTCAGGGTGGTGCGTTCAAGCGTAAGGAAGACATGCACAAGATGGCTGAGGCTAACCGTGCATTCGCACACTTCCGTTTCTAATCTTTTTCTTCAAACACTTTTTTTACATTACAAATGGCTAAGTACGATTTACATTTTACAAGAAATTTCGGTATCATGGCCCACATCGATGCCGGTAAGACCACAACTTCAGAGCGTATCCTCTACTATACTGGTCTTACTCACAAGATCGGTGAGGTTCACGATGGTGCTGCAACAATGGACTGGATGGTTCAGGAGCAGGAACGTGGTATAACCATCACTTCTGCTGCTACTACCGCTTTCTGGAACTATGCTGGCAACAAGTACAAGTTCAACTTGATTGACACTCCGGGACACGTAGACTTCACTGCTGAGGTTGAGCGTTCTCTCCGTGTGCTTGACGGCGCTGTTGCAACTTTCTGTGCAGTTGGTGGTGTTCAGCCACAGTCTGAAACTGTATGGAACCAGGCTGAAAAGTACGGTGTTCCTCGTATCTGCTACGTTAACAAGATGGACCGTTCTGGTGCTAACTTCTACGACGTAGTTAAGCAGATTAGAGAAATGCTCGGCGCAAATTCTTGTGCTATTCAAATCCCTGTAGGTGCAGAAGAAAACTTCAAGGGCGTTATCGACTTGATCACCATGAAGGAACTCCTTTGGCACGACGAAACAATGGGTGCTGAATATGAAGTAGATGAAATTGAAGCTGGCTTGCTCGATGAGGCAAAGGAATGGCGTGAGAAGATGTTCGAAGCTATTGCCGAATTCGATGACGATATCATGGAGAAGTTCCTCGGTGGTGAACTTGATTCA
>ODAI010741984.1_pt1 | contig 41819 bp, 63 predicted proteins | sample 1539321 | NCBI WGS metagenome assembly ODAI01 (sample SAMN02144231, study PRJEB22623) | gut metagenome | biome: sheep rumen | host: Ovis aries | place: New Zealand
AAACTATTAGTAGGTCAAGGGGCTGGCGAAGAAGCTGGTTGCAGAAGTCATTTGCCTTTTGACAAACTATTAGTAGGTCAAGGGGCTGGCGAAGAAGCTGGTTGCAGAAGTCATTTGCCTTTTGACAAACTATAAATGGTATCTAACAGGATGCGGTGTGTAAAATCTTTCTTGATTTACTGATAGGTTCAGTATCAAGATATTCCTGTCAGATAGCGGGGAGATCCCGCAACGGAATGGACACCAGGGGAGCGCCCGATCTGCTTTTTCATAGAAGCAAACCGAAGGCAACGCATGGTAACATGTAGTGCAGACTGTGTTGAGGGATGCGCTCCAGCCGTCAGTGGGAAAGGCGGCTCGTCCTGCAAGATGCCCAGCGGAATAGCAAGAAGGGTAACCTCTTGTTCTTGCAGGAGTAGATTTTCTTAAGGGCTGGCACCGTAGTACGAGGTGGAAGAGTACTTCCGTGCAACTCGGATGCGACATATAAACTGCCCAACGGAATAGCAGTTTGTTGCAACATACAAGCTGTGTTTATGTGTCAAAGGCGCACAAGGCGCGAGGTCTAAGGGTTGGCGTATGGGAAGGCTCAACGATACTGAGCCTTTTAAAATGCTGGCATAGCTCAGTCGGTAGAGCAGGTGATTTGTAATCATCAGGTCGGGGGTTCGAGTCCGTTTGCCAGCTCCATTCAGTACAGGGACAAATGGAGCTCTGTGCTGCTCAATGTGTTTGGGGTGCGGAACGAAACATCGACTATAAACTGCGAAGTGCTTTATGATTGGCTCTTATGTAGATGTCATCCCCTAACTACAGCGGTGAAAGTCCGCCTAATCTGGGTTCCAGGGAGACTCCTTTGATGCAAGTCAAAGAGGAAGCCGTCCACGGTGATGAAGCCTTTAACGCGGGTGAGGAAGCCGGTAATTGCGGCGATGTGAAAGAGTCTCAGCTACCAAGTAGGAAATGGTAGCAACAAAATACTACTTATTAACAAAAGGGTTCTGAATATGCTACCAGATCTTCAGTATGATGGAGACCATCTTGTTACAGATAAATTACCAAGAGAAAATATTCAACTCATTATTACTTTAGAAGAGAACAAGGATTCTGTTGGTGGTGGGGCAGCTACATTTAGTAATGGTAAGTGGTATTGGACTTACAACAGAGAAAAAACCGAAGAATGCAGATATAAAGTTGCCAGTTGGTGTTATATCGGTGGTTTAGGATAAATGGGTATGTAACACTGGGGAGTGTAGGGCAAAAGCCTATCACACGCTAAGTTGGTTCGATTCCAACCATACTTACCAATAATATAAATTATATGTTAATGGAAGGTTAGCTCAGCTGGGAGAGCACATCCCTTACAAGGATGGGGTCGCAGGTTCGAGCCCTGTACTTTCCACCAAGGAGCTGTCATCCGTTCCCATAGGCGGGAATAGCGGAAATCCCTTCATGATGCGGGTCATGATGAGGACACTTCAATAAGACCTAAACTGATCGTGACGATCCCTCGAATAGAAGTGTTAAACCCGATGGCAGCTTCTTTTTTAATAAAAAATACCAGACGAAAGTCTCAAGAATATGGGGGTTTAGCTCAGCTGGGAGAGCGCCTGCCTTGCAAGCAGGAGGTCAGCGGTTCGATCCCGCTAATCTCCACCACACGGCAAAAAGCCGTATGAAATATCCGACGGTATGGTATCAGCCCTATGCCTCCGCCGGAAATACCCTAAAAGTGACCGAACATGACGCAAAGCGCCGGAACCAGTCACATGGGCACCTTTTTTATGCATTGCGATATACGCACAAGGCCCGTCGGATATAGTCACTGGGATACTGACCACCGGCACTGTCGTGAACGGCAAAGGTTACTGCTGGCGAACAGCAGAGACGCATGGCTCTATACCCTCTCTGGCGTTTGGAGATGAGCTGGGTGACTTCCCTCAGTGTGCGTATATCAGAATGCATAACACTATTTGGTAGATGATGCATGTAATACAGAAGCTTTGGAAATTAAAAGTTACTCATAGAGACTGGTACTCATCCTTTTGGTAAGAACATAGTTTTAAACAATTAAATACAGTGTCTTGCTCATACAACAAAACTCCATTCCGAACATTTTAATGAATTCTTTCTAACGGAGGTGTTTTCCATGGCTCGAGAACTATGGGACGTTGTATTGATGCATAGACCTGGGTTGCTCCCTGCTCTGCCACTCGTCGTTGATTCCGGTTGCACGTACGCAGAAATCATGGAGCAAGCTAAAATACTTTATGGCAAGGATGAAGTTGTATGTGTAAACTACAACTGTACATTGTCATAAAGGTATAGCACAAAGGGAAGTGTAGTATCTTAAGATACTACACTTTCTTTTATGTGTAAAAAGAGTATATTAAGTAGCTATTCCTAATAAAATTTAAATTCGGAGGTAGTTATGAAAGTATATAGTTATTCATGTTTTGAATGGGAAAGACGAACAGAAGACAGGTATAAAGTATCTTTAAGAGATATTCTGAAAAAAGATGCTAATATGAAAAGACTTGGGTACGATACTATTATTCATATTGACACAGATTACTTTGGAAGGTTGCTCTTTTTAGGTAAACTCGGAGCGGAATTACCTGAGTCTGTAAAAGGTTTAATTCGTGAGTTATACAATGACAATTCTGATGCAGTAGAAGAATCATACACACTTTATATGCAGCCAGAAGACTTGGTAAGAGAAGACTTTATGGGGGATCTATTTAACTATATAAGTACTTTTGGAATTTCTAAGACTACATCTTGGAGGGGATTAACAACTTTTATAGCTTCAGTATTAAATGAAAAACAAAGCAGTTTAAATGATAAGAAGCGTACCATATTAAGATTATTTGTTCAGGGTTGTATAAGGTGGTATATAACCTATATTCATAAAAGTAATGATGGTGAAGGCGAATTTTGCACTGGTGGAGTCCATTTTAGTTGTCCGGAAGGCTCAGAAGAGGTATCTATTACTTCGTATAACACAACGCCTTTCCCATTCTCTTATAACAAGGAAACTTTATTCAACAGCCCAGAATGTGCTGAACTTGCTAAGGCTATTAGTGATTTTACCAGTTATGTACCATTATCAGTTGGCGAATTAGTGTTAAGATGCGATTTAATACCTGTTATATTTGACGTGGAAAAGATAAATGATTTCTATATAGGTGTTTCCAGAATGTTTGAAAATTTGTGGGATGTTGGTGTCTCAGAAACTCCATTAAGTCAAAATGAATACGCTTTTGCTTGTGGAATGTATATGAGTTACGGCTTTAATGAAAAAAGCATAGATGACTATTTAAAGAAGTATCTCAATTATACAGTAATAAGGAATTTTGTAATTAAAAAGTTAAGAAGTCTACAAGTATTCTCAGATAAAGAACTTTCTACATTGCAGATATATTTTACAAAAAAGACAATTTTCACAGCTGTGCGCTCATGTGTATTATTAAGCTTGAAAGACTTAAAATAAAGGGTTAGTTATTTGCTTCAAATTTATTGTATTATTGTACTGTAGTAACATTGTTTTAGAAAGGCATGGTATTTCTATAAAATATCTTGCCTTTCTATTTTATTATGTATTTTATGAAAAGTCTTGGGGGTAGTTTTCATGGAGCACAATCCTTTGAGTTCAGAAGAAGAGTCTGTTATGGAAGAAGTTTCTAATCTTAAACAGGAATTGCTTGAAGTCAGAACTCAATTAAATGAAAGTAGGACCTTAGTCAGTTTTCTTCAATCTGTTGTTTTGCGCCTGCAAGAAGATGGAAAAGCAACCATATCAAATCTTGAGTGTTCTAATTTAAAATTGTTGGAGTTATTATCAAAAGCAGACTTAAGTCAAGTAGATGTGTCTGTACTCGGAGAACGATTAAAAGCCTTAAAAGAAGAGGGAATTTCTATTGCATCAAATTTTGCTTCTGTAGACTTATCTCTTGGTACTACATTTAACGATGAAGATCTAAAGAGTCTTAAAGGAAAATGTAAAGTCTTAAAACAAGATATAGAATCAGCAATAGATTGGTATATTTCAAGCGACCCTGTACTTATTTATATTGCTCCAGACTATAAACCTTGTGACTTATATTCTGTAAGAACCATAATAGCTACTCTTTATAAAGACCGCCTATATGGAATAGTGAATAAGGTGACAGAAGAAGACCAAATATCAGATCTGAATGAGCTAATGACTTTATGCAAAGTTGGTAACCCAATATTAGATTTTCCAGAAGCTGTTTATGTAAAGAGTCGTGAGCTTTTCTTTGCAATGCTCTCTTACAATAAGAAGAAGGGTATTCTTTCTAAAGAAAAGAAAGAACAACGAGAACGCGAAAAACGACGTCTTGAGGAGGAGCAAAGACGACTTCAAGAGTTAGAAGAGGAACGAGAGCGAATTGAAAAAGAAGATGAATTGCTTCGTAGGGAGCAAGAACGCTTATTACTGCAAAAGGAGAAGCTTGCACTTCAGCAAGCAAATGAAGATTTTGATGTTCGTTTGCAACAAGCTGTAGAGGCTAAATTAAAACAAATAGAAGAAAGCAGAAAAACAACTAAAGAGGCGTTAAAGAATGTAGAAGGCTGGAAAGCAAACACCAGGGCTGGTTATGTTTACATTATATCTAATATAGGTAGCTTCGGTAAAGATGTTTTCAAGATTGGTATGACTCGCCGTGTTAACCCAATGGATAGAATTGACGACCTATCAGACGCTTCTGTTCCTTTCCGTTTCGATGTTCATGCTTTCATTTTTTCTGAAGATGCTCCAAGGCTGGAAAGCATACTTCACAGACACTTCTATAGTAATATGACCAATCTAATCAATAGCAAAAAAGAATTTTTCAATGTTTCTCTTGAAGAAATCAAAAAGGTCGTGTCAGAAAACTTTGATGGCACAGTAGAATGGGTGGACGACCCTGAAGCTCTTGAGTTCTATAGGTCAGAAAGAATAAGAAGAGGTGAAGAACCAAGGCCAGGGTATTCTATCTCTATGGGCGAAATTGATGATTTACCAGATGACACTTTGATACTAAAAACCGAGAGAGGTATAGGTATAGCGAAGGAGACTGATAATGGAAAGGTTATTATATTAAAAGGTTCTGAACTATGTACCGAGGCTTCAAGATTCACAGATGAAAATGATTATATGCGAGCAATAAAGACAATTACTGAACTCGAATCTGCTGGTTGTTTGAGAGATGGTGTATTTATAGAAGACAGTACTCCTCTTTCAAAACAATGGGCAGCTTCTATAATAGAAATGCGTTGGTCAAGCAAAGATAAGTGGATTGTTAAAAGTGATTATTGTTTTTAATAAATATAAGGAGTGTTATCAATGAAAAAAGATTTAACCGAACTTGTACTCATTCTGGACAAAAGTGGTTCCATGGCTGGCTTAGAAGACGACACCATCGGTGGTTACAATGCTTTCATTAAGAAGCAGAAGGCTGAAAAGGGTATGGCATTTGTAACTACTGTACTGTTTAGCAGCGTCTATAATTTGCTCCACGACCATGTACCTATCGAAGAAGTAGGAGAACTAACCAACAAAGAGTATTGCCCAGGTGGAACAACTGCTCTTTTGGACGCTCTTGGAACTGCAATTACCTCTGTAACTCGCAGAATTATCAACACACCTGAAGAAGAGCGCCCTGAAAAGGTAGTGTTTGCTGTAACAACTGATGGTTATGAGAATTCAAGCAAGGAGTTCAATCTCAAGGGTATTCGTAAGCTTATCGAACGCCGTCAGAAGGAAGATTGTTGGGTATTCCTTTTCCTCGGTGCAAACATTGATGCTATTGAAGAAGCAACAAATTTGGGTATGGATGCCAGATTTGCCAGAACTTATACTAACTCATCTAAGGGTGTTGGCACTGTATATACTGCTATGGGCCAGACTGTTTCCAAAATCAGAGAAAACTCATACGCTACTATGGATGCTTTAAGTGAAGCAGTGGCAAAGGATCTTGATTCCGTAGAGTAACTGTTAATACTGTAATATTTTTGTAAAATTTTTTATGAATGTATTGTATCTGTCTTAGAAGTATGGTATAGTATATGTAGGTTGAGGGCGAGGCGCGCATACCTACTCGAGGTTCATTGCCCACCGCTCAACCTTTGGGAGGGGATACCAAGTATCTAACCACCCGCCACTAATTGGGGGAAATAAGAGTACCCCGCATTTGCCACCAGGCTCCGTCCTATAATCTGCAAGTTGTAGGAAGATCCTGTGACGCTGTTGCAGCAGCGAAAAAGCGTGCAACCGCTATAGGAGAGCGCCAGACACCTCGCCTGTTGAGGAGGAAAGAAGCAGGGTAGATACCCCTCAATTCCCTGCCACCTGCACACAAGGGCATGTGGTAAGCGTACGAAATGTGCGAAAAATAGGTAAAACCTTGGGGGACAACACCGATTAGAGTAGTAGCGTCCGATGAGACCATCATTCCAATCCGCGAAGCGGTATAAGACCGCCGTGAAGACCAGGACTGGCCATCATCTCTCTAAAAGGTGCATGTTAAACGGGCGCAACTGGGGTCGGACAGGTAATGCTGTTGTAAGAGGGCTTCTCTTTGCTCACTAAGGTGAGTCCATGTACGGCGAAACACCGTTGTCGGTGGTACGCCGAGTGGTAGCCTTAAGTGTAGTCTACAGCCCTCTAATCATACGAGCAGCCTGTGGGAGGAGAGTACCGGCTATGCATGGTTTGGGAAACATGCGTATATGGAGTATGCCAGCAACCGCACTATGATTTCTAAGCGGGCACTACTATAACAAATTTGCCCTTGCGGTTGTCTGGCAATTTGTCGGCAGCGATGATCACCTAACGTTGACCGGCATGAGCTGTCACCTTTCTGATATGTCCGAAGTGGGTGGCGCAATTATGCAGCGGTCGCCAGAAGAGTGCTACTGATGCCACATCACGGTATGTCCAATTTCTTGACGAATTCTGTGGTGCGTTTTGCATGAGACGTAGTAATGAGACGAGATACCAGCTCTACTGGCGATCCAAGGAAGTCCGCATGTGCGGAGTATGTAGCATGCCGTTAAGAGCGGCAATCCAGCCAATCTACCTTGTCACATGGCGCAGTTCGCCGTGAGCCGAGAAGATCTTTGGCTGGAAGAGTTCCTGTACACTGTTTAAGTACAGGTGGTGTACCTCGCGCCATAAGCCTGCCCCCACAAATAATGTGGGGCAGGCAGAGTTTTAATTAGGACTTTTCCAGCAATTATATTGCTGAAATAATATGGGTAGGTATGCAAGTGGTCAAAGCAAGCCAGGGCGCCCGCAGATGAGTATCATCTGTGTAAAATGGTTGTCGAGAGACTTCGAAGGTTCGAATCCTATCCCTGCCCACCAAAACCTCCCTGAGAAGGGGTATTTAGCTATGAATTTGTCGATTGAAGCCACAATTAAGGATGGTAATAACAGATTACTTGAGGAAACCCCTATCGGAATTGGTATTACAAACAAGAAAACTGGAATGTCTGTGGCTACTATCGGATTTAATAGTAGTTATTTTACAAGAAGAGGTAAAGACATCGTACTTAAGGCAGATGGTTACATCCTTAATCCTAATATTCTCTATAGTGAAGATGAATGTAACTATTCTGCTAAAATTTTCTTTAAATCTTCTAATAATAGTGTGTGTCCTGACAAACTTGTATTAGATGACGTTGACGTAGAGGACTCTGGAGAAGACAGGCTGTTTATTACCATTACGAAGTAATTTGGAGGATTAAATGCTTGTACCTCATTTTGGCACTTATCTCGACACAGACGACTTAACACAACGGCAATATATTAAGTATATGAAAATGAGAGAAGAGTGTTGGGCAGCCTACAAAAACTATTTCGAAGCAAATCGCTATCTCTATAAGTGCATAATTGAAGGGTATGACCTTGACTGTGAATAGGTGAAGTACAATGACAATACTTGAAGATATTCAACAAGGGCTTAATGCCAGAGCTCAAGAGCTTATCAAGATTCAAGCACCTCAGATTATCATCGACAACCAGTTAAAGCTTGTTCAAAATCCTAAAATTGGTGGTGATACTTCTCTGCTTGGTGTTGAGATCACTTCAAAAGAGCTCAGAACAGGTAGAGGCGGAAAGAAATACATCGTCTATAACGGTAGCATCAGTTTTTACCCTAACGCAAGATACGGAATGTATATAAATATGTTGTAACAAGAAAGGGTACTTCTATGAAAAACATCTTCAAGAAACTCAATATCAAACCCAGCATTAAGCATAGCTCTAACTCCAACGAAGGTCAGGAGAATAGCCTGAACATCAGGTATAACTACACTCTGTGTGGTTATTATCAAAGATACAACCTCAATGAAAAGTTCTTGGGAGAAAGCACTTCTTTCCATATTCCCTTTTACGGAACCATGAAAGAGGCTCAAGAACAGGCGTGGAATGAACTCAGAAAGTCCGTGGCTTTCGAAGTGGCGAGGGGTGCAAATTTCCAGGCAATCAAGGACTCTGTAAATCTGAATGTCAAGGCCCAGTTCTCTAAGGATACCGAGAAGATTCCATGTTGGGTTCCCTCTCATCGTGACATCGTGAAGTACCTTGAATCTCCCAAGACTCGTAGGGAGTTTATTCGGGAGAAGTATGACAGAGCCTCCAAGATTGTCAGCGCAGCCTGGAAGAGATGCCTTCCTCAGAAGGGTATGTAATATGCCTAAAGTTATTTTATACAATAAAACTAATGGTATCACAACGCATGTAGAATATGCGGACGGGTTTGAAGCAGCTGTGTCCGAAATGCTCCGTCATCACAAGGAGGAACTCTCAAAAGCAGTAAGCGGTGGTGACACCGTTGTTGAATCCTTTATCGAAAGCAGTAAATCATTCACAAGGCTTGAGACTGTCAATGGCAACAACCGCAAAATGTCTATTTGGGATTGGATGGGGTATGTAGACAACCCGTCGATTTCCTGTGTAGATATGCTGGCTCACATGCAGTGCGCAGATGAGATTAGGGAGGCAGAAAATTACTCCTACTTTGACCTGTTTTATAAAGTAATTGAACAATATGGTGTTAAGGTAGTGTCCGATGTACTGTGTTGTTCTTTGTTAGACTTTCGTTATGATATAGATTGCAGAAAGAGACCTATTGTTTCTGTAAGGAATTGGTGTGAAGAATACTTCAGTAACAATCTTCCTGCTGAGATTAGACCCTCTAATGCAAAGCAGCTGTGGCGTTTCACGTCTTACAATACTGGTGCAAGTCTTGCAAATAAAATGGCAGAACTGTTAATAAGTCATTCATAAGAAATGGGGTAGTTCAGGTTTCGACGGGGTTATGAAAGGATAAAGTACGCAGGAGTGACCCACCTACGGGTCAAAAGCAAATTAACTGACACTGGCATTTTTGCTAATCCCGCTCAGGCAGCTGCCTGAGAGCTCTAAAACGGAACCAAAATGGTACACCTGCTATTTGGTAAGGCCTGAGGCTAAAAATAAAATAGTATAAACAGGTTCCCTGTTACTGTGAGAATAGGGTGGTGGAGACTGTGCCGTTGAATCGGTATAGCCCAAAGGTTGACAACTGACGGAGGGTCGTGGTCACCTAAGCTTTGCTTGAAGTGCTGAAAAAGATCCGTCTATTGCGTAAGAATGCTTTATTTAAGTAGTAATTTCGGACAGGGGTTCGATTCCCCTCTACTCCACCATAGGCATTAGACAGGTTCTCCCATGTTTTATATAAGCATGAGAGAACCTGTCAACTTATAAGAAACTTCATAAAGGTAAAATAAGATGAAAGTTAATTTTATTACTCTCACTACAGTTGAGGCAAAAGAGACAGATACTGTTGGTTCTAATAGATATTTGGTAGCAACACGCTGTGGTGGCATTATGGAAGACCCCGAAATTCACTATACTAATTACCAAATAATAAATGCGAATTCTGAAAAAGAAGCTGTATCAAAATACAATGATATCAATGATTGTAGCTTTTACTATGGTGAAGTGATAAAAGAGTTGTAAATACTTCTATTACTAAGTGTTTCTCTCCTTTCTTATAACTGCCAGTCGTGCATGCTGTCAGCGCCAGAAATGGCGAACAAGTGTACCAAATGGGAACTGGTACTGAATACTACTATGGAAAAGAAAGGATACATAGTGGTAATGATAGTACCACGCGGAAGCCCTCATGCTCATGATTGCGTAGGTGAGCGCCTATTAAATTTAGGAGGTATGTAAAGTGAGTCAAACTATGAATGTGAAGGAGAAGTTTCTTGCAATCCTTGCGATTATGGCACCGTGGCTGATTGGATGGATCCCCGCCATCTTAGTCATCGGTTACATTCTTCTCAAAGAGCAAGGTAAGTTAGTCCGTCTGACTGCGATGAAGGCTCTCATTATTGAGCTTTGCGTGGTTGCAATCCGTGGAGTGATTGGGGTCATTCCTCAGTTGTTCAGCCTGATTAACACTTACTGTTCGCTCTTTGAAGGCTCTGGCATCAGTGTAACATTCCTTTACTCCCTGGAGACAGCTATCAACGCAACTGCGGAGTATGCTTCTTGTGTACTGTATGCAGTCCTGCTGATTGGGGTAATTATTTCGAAAGACTTCAATCTTGGTTTCATCGGAAACCTTGCCAACAGAGCTCTTGGGTATGTTACCCAAATTTATAAGCAGAGTCCTGTATATCCAGTAGAGAATCCTGCCAATCATGGTGAAGACTGGAGTCAGAATTCACAATCCTACAATATATTCGACGGCAGCAACGATTAATGCTCGCTATAACGCTACAGGTGATATCTCCCTTTCGGCAGGTTCCTAAATGGACGTAAGTGGGAAGTTTTTTGGTCATTTTCTTCCCAGCCTGTCGATTTAATTTATTTAAAGAAGGTTTTATCTATGAAAGAACGAAACATTGAATATATAATAGGTTCCATACTTCTTGCTTTTGGTATCTTTATGCTTTTCAAGAGCATTCGTATTTATAGCATCGACTTTTATAGATTCGGAAGCATCTCAACAGGGGCGATTTTAATTGCCTTATTATTCATTTTAGGCATAATCATGGTGATTTGGTATAAACCTTTTATGAAATATATCGCTTTTGGCATCGTCCTGCTTATTGTTGCTTCGATAATTCTTGGAACTCGACTGCATTTTACAGGCTCTCTTGTTGATTTACTCTTGATGCTTGTTCCGATTGTAGTTGGCAGCGGGCTATTCATTAGGGGTACTATTGCTGGTAGAAAATCCAAATAATATATTAAAAAGGTAGTAATATTGCTATCTTTTTATATAAATATATTGTATCACAAAAGGTATTGTGGTATAGTATATTATAGAAAGGGTTGATGATGTATGGGTAAAAATAGTCTTGTATCAATAATCTATAATGAAACCGCAATTCAGTTGTTCGGGTTCTCATACGATAAACCTCCTCTCTGTGTGTTAGAAGGTATTGGCAGTCCTCCGTATGTGGCCTATGTGAACGACCAGCAGACAATCCACGTTGGTAGTTTAATCAACAATATGCAACTCAATCATCTTATCGCAAGCTTTATTGATTTGCTTTTGAAGATTGATGCTGACAGGAGTGATATTAGTGTCCTGAGCAGAAATGGCACTTATGCCAATGAAAACTACAAAAGGTTTGCTAATTCAAAAGGCGTGTACTGCATCTATACTGGGTATAATGGTGGTTGGTATGTTAACAGTGGTTGTGAGCTTGTCAATCGCATTTCTCAGGCGTGTCAATTAAAGCTTTCAGCCCTTTTAAACACCTACGATCAACCCAGTGATACTACTAAAGACCTTAATGTTACATTGCCAGATAAGAAAGGTACGAGAACTTATACTTACATTTGCCCTGTTTGTGGTAAAGAAGTACACTCCGCAACTTCTGTAGACCTTTATTGTGGCAACTGCGGTGTTGCACTTGTTCCCATTGTTTAGGAGGTAAATACAGATGGTAATCGTACCTTGTTTAACGGAAGAACTTGAAAGGGTAGATACTTTGGAAGACACTGATAGAGGTGTAGGTGGTTTCTGCTCAACAGGTTTGTAATAGCGGATAGACAACTGAAATTATTTTAATAATACTCAAAAAGTTTCTTTAAGCTGGTTGCAAATTACTTAGAAGTATGGTACAATATATGTGTCGATGGAAAGGTTTACACTAATCCTAAGACCTTGTTCCATCTGACTGTATGGTTCATCAACCCAGCAAAACGCAGGATCGATGAGCCAGCATCTCCAAGCTCATCAAACATCCTATAATTGGTGAGCTTGCCCTAACAGGTTCATCAAGCACGCCAAGATGAGCCTACCATCCGAGGCTTGCCAAACAACATATAATTGGTGAGCCTGTCCTCTCCAAACTGTTCGAAATCTTCACAACAGTCTTTACTGGTGGAGTCACAATGACGTAGAAGCCGGAAAGTGAGTGTAGATGGGTACTGTACATTCAGTAAAGTCATAGCTGTCATAGATGGCATCTCGCCATCAATGGTGACATCCCCGTCATCAACGACATCCATAGCTTGGCTTAACAGGTATCCAAGGTTCGATTGCAGTTTCATATCCCCATAGACTGCCTTTGCTTCATACCAAATAGTTCCGATGGCATAGCGGTAACGGAGTGGTCGAGAAGTAAACGCCTCTATCTCTCGAGACTGCATGGCTCGGTAAATTCCGAGGGGCAGGTGATCGCGACATCTGCCTAACCACAAAATATGGGTTACATGGTGCAATTGGAAGACACGCAGTACCGATGGCTACTGTTAGTTGTAGGTTCGAATCCTGCTGTAGCCCCCATAAATTTGCATTAAAGGAGTAGCTTACAATGAAACTGGAAAAGCACGTCACTCTCAAAGGGGTAGATAAAGGTTTCGTTGGTAACTACTCCATTTATAAAGCTGAAACTGTGCAAGAACTCCAGAAGACTGGTGGGCACGCATATATACTTGTACCCACGATTGATACTTGTTTTCTTACTAACGAGATATCTACACTTGTTGCTATCTCTGAAGCCTTGGAAGAGGGTCAAGGCGTTTTCGGAATCGGAACCTTTGATACTATCAGAGAGTGCGAACTCTATTATGAGTTATCCTGTGCACGAAACTTTGTGCAAACTATGTACTTAAAGTATTCTGATGTCAGCGGTATGCTGACTGATAAAGAACAAGAGTTTCTTGAAAGGTTTGTAACGGGGTATGATTAAATATATAATTTATGATAAGAGCTCTTTTGAACCCTTAAAAGAAAAAGAAGGGTTCGCTACTAAAGTAGAAGCTAAACTTCAGGCTCAAATGGATGCTAAGGTAGAAAACATCAAGAATTTCGGTATCGAAGTTTTAGATACAAATGATTACGATGTAGAAATGGATCACGACTTGGCTCAGCAAGTATTCGTGGATACTCTTGAAGACCCTATTGATGTTTAAATAAATATATGCCGCTATGATGGAATTGGTAGACAAAACGGACTTAAAATCCGTTGTCCTCACGGACGTGCCGGTTCGAGTCCGGTTAGCGGCACCAAAAATTTCCAACCCTATTAATTTAGGGAATTAAAACTACCTGAGTACTCAGGTCATAGAGAAGTTTAGGAATTTAGGTATCTATTAAAAGTTAATAACAGGTGCTACGAAGTGTCCGAATCGTAAGCGATAAATTGACGAGATGCAGGGAAAGGCCCTGAGCGTAAATCGGATAAAGCAGTAGTAAATGGAGTTTGATGAACAGCCTGTTATAATTTATAAATGCGGATATGGTGGAATAGGTAGTTACAAATGGTTTAAACTCCCTCGCCATCAAAGGCATACCGGTTCGATTCCGGTTAGCAGCTCCATTTTTCGGCTCACATGTGTTTAATGTCTATAAGGCTATGAGCGTGTCACGGAGATAGGTAGGCTCTTAAAAACACTCACGCTATCTTCAGTGTTGACCCCACGCTGGGAGTCTCAAGGTAATAGCTTGTGACAGGGGTCTCCACCATATAAGAGGTGCTAAATATGAGAAGTCAGACTGTTAAAATAATCGATACTTTGAAGGTAATAAAGTTTACTGATACTAAATTATCAGACCTCAATGCCTCGTATGTTCGAAGTTTTTTGGAAGCACAAGGTGCTTATATTTATGCGGAAGAAGGTAATGGTATATACGAATCGAGTGGGCACTACATTTGGTTTGAGAGAAATAAGCATGTATTTCGTAATATAGGTTATAGTCTTATGCTCAATGCTGATGAAGTCATTGCGGGTATTACAATGAGGGCAAGTTTTCTTGGTTCAGGGGCAATTGCTATAACCGACTTAGCTCCATATTATGTTGACGAATTGCATGAAATTAAAGCCTATAATGACGGCATCGGATTCTTTTTTGAAGGTAACATCAATTTGAGATTTTTGCGTAACATCCTTTATACGCTCTAAGGGGTCTCCACCATATAAGAGGTGCTAAATATGAGAAGTCAGACTGTTAAAATATCTCCTAACCTGAAAGTAAAGAAGTTTACTGATGTTAAGCTCTCAGACTTCAATAGTTCGTATGTAAGCAATTATACAAAAGCACAAGGTGCTTATGTTTTTTCGAAATATGTTAATGGCTTATGCGAAGCAGATGGGTACATCATTCGGTTTGAGAGAAACAGATCTGTATTTCGCCTTGTGCAAAATGATAGCAAACTAAATGTTGAGGATATTGTTGCTGGAGTTAAAGAAAGAGCAAGCGAGCTTGGTTCTGGAACAATCGCTATAACAGACCTTGCACCTTATTACTATATGGGTGAAACTCGTATATCTTCTGGCATTGGAATTTTTTTATGCGGGGGATATCAATGTAGAAGTTTTGAGGAATCTTATTCATAGGATTTACAACCAGAAATATTAAAGTAGCTCTAACTTAGTTTGCAACAGGTGATAAATATGAAAAGTAAGACAATTACCATATCGGGTCAATTGAAAGTTAAAATCCTCACCGGAATGGTAGTTTCTGATCTTGAGCGCTACATTCGTCACGATGACCAAATGGGTGATGTATATGATACTCGTCTCAAAAGAGACGGTATTACCTTTAACCACATTTGTAACAGCGCAGTAAGTACTGTAGACAGTCTGATAAGCGACATTAAAACAAGAAGGAATGAACTTGGTTCTGGAGCAATTGCTATAGCTGACTATGCTCCGTTTGTTACTTGGGGCAAGATTTATACTACTTCTGGCATTGGAATCTTTTGCTCAGATGGTGTTGAATCAGCCGTTATCTTCGATATTCTGCGTAAAGCTTTAAAATATCGAACCTAAAATTTTAACCTGTTAAGACTCTAACAGCAACTATATCAAATAAAATTTAAGGAAAATGGCTAAGAACAACCTAAGTCTCAGGTAAAAGAGACTGTGTCTTGTTTTTTCATCCGATAGGGGGTCATAACAATGAAGTACACTGCCGGTTTCATTAGTTATCTTGGGTTTGTGAGGTAATCCCGCCCAAGAAACCTCTCCTTTCACCATTGGCTGGCGTGACCGGTTGCAAACGGTTTATGGCAGTAAGAAGCTGTTGAAGCTAAGCGCGAAGTGAAAACAGCTTGACGATAAGGCCAATGGTGAAAGCTCAACCAATGTCCTATCATATAAGGGCCTATAGCTCAGTTGGTAGAGCATCCGGCTCATAACCGGGCGGTCGTAGGTTCGAGTCCTACTGGGCCCACCATTTAATTAAGAAATATAGATTGAACCTGCAACAATCTAAGAATACTGATTGGAGAACAAAACAATGCTGAAAGTAAAAGATGATGTAGATCTTTCCGTTCTTCGTGATTTTGGTTTCATCACTGGTAAAGAAGTAAACGAGGAGTTTGACGAGAATAATACTTTTCTCGTAGACGATTCACAACTTGATGACTGGTTTAAGTTTCATCGTTATGGGGATGATGATGAAGATGAAGATTATGCCGGTCATATTATTGTGGATAACGACATTGCAGAAGTCAGCATTCAAATTCCTGTAACCAACAGGAAGTTGTGGGTAGAAGTGGCTCCTATTGCTTCATACCACGTGGAAGGTAATGATTTGGACGTTGTTACCGACACAATTGCCCAGCTTGCTGTCGCTGGAATCATCGAGATTATCAAGGACTAACATAAATAAACATTAAAGGCTCACCAAGCCTTACTAAATTATTGTGTGGGCTATTGTATAATCAGTAGTCTAATGAACACGATATTTAATAGGCTGGTGAGCCTTTTGCTATACTTCGAAAGTAGGTGCTATTACATGTACAGATATGTTTTTATGTTAAAAGGTGGAACAAAAACAATTACAGGGTATGGTAGCGACGAATTCAATGCTCTGCTCAACGCCTTTTTAACATTGAATACTCCTTTACACAATAGGGTATATTCTGCTTGGGACGTATTGGAAAAAACTGAAGTAAAACAGTTAAAAGATGTAACTCCTTGTGTGGATGTTTTCAACAGGTTGTTTAAGGAAGACAAAAAATCATTTGCCGATTGTGTAGCTGAATTACGGCGGAATTATACTGAAAAAACTATATTAGATGCGTTGTGTGTAAGCTTCAATGAAATTTATTGGAACTAAAAGCTTACCCAATAGTCTAATTTGTTTTGGAGGTATAGTAATGGACGCTCAGGTAAATGAACAGCCAGCGGTATATTTAAAGGCTCATTATGACGGTTACTATATAATGATTAGGCAAAAAGAATACTTCTATGTAACAAAGTCACAAAGAAAAACTAAAAGAATGATACTTGACTTCCTGAAGAAAGCTGGTATTACATATTTAACGAATGAATTTGTTGAGTGGGTAAGAAATGTGTTACGCCCAGCCAGATTAAATTTTGAGGTATTTAGAACTGGGCCTAATGCAGGTCTTGGGTATATAAACATCTGTGGTCATGGTTGGGGCGGTTATGGACCAGACGGCTATTGGAGGTCTCCAGAAGACGGTATTGCTATAATAAGGGGAGATTAGCTTGGCGAGTACAGTAAATTACAGACTACTTTTAGAAAAGGATTATACTCAGCTTTTAAGTTTATATAAGCAGTGCTTCTCTAACAATAAATGGTTTCTGGACTACTTTAAGAAATATACAGACTGCAGAAACATTATGGGCTTCTTAATTGAGCGAGAATTTGGAGAGGGTATTAAATATTGCCTCAACAGTGGACTGTGTTATGGAGCATTTAACAAAGCGGGTAAACTGATTGGCTTCATACTTGGAGTGTACTTTTCTAAAATGTCTGCAGAAGATCGCCAGGTTGTATTTGGGCTTGATGAGAATGGTAATCCTCCTAATGAAGAGTGCATTGATAAGCCTTTAGATGCCCTTAATACAGACGTACTTTACATAGTGACTTTGGGTGTATCTCCAGAATATAGGCGTCAAGGTATTGCTAAAACACTTTTAACGATGTTAGTAAGTGGTACGAACTACTCTGTTATTGCAGCAGATGTAACTGAAGAATACACCTTGCCGATGTATAACAGTCTAAACTTCTCGGCATCTAAAATCTCAGAAGGGTACTACTTTGTTGTGTTAAACAGGAACCTTGCTAATGGCTTCTAACAGATTTCAAAGGTTATACTTTTTTGAAGATTTCATCTGCCAAGATTATTATTTATTTTACTTTACGAAAAATTGCTGTTTTTTGTAAAGTATAAATATTTCTTAAAACTGTTAAAGAAGAGTGTATCTAAAAAGGCGTTAAATACTGAGTTTGTTATTGTACAAATTTCTAAAAGATCTTCTTCTGTTCCGGAGGTGAGTTGATCTTCGGGTCAGATTTTTATGTATGCAAATTCATTAAAAGTTATAATTCAGAAGGTTGTGAACTCATTTAGCAGATGTAAGTGAGATTCTTAAAGTTAATAAAAATATTGAAAGGGAGAGAATAAAATGGATAACAGATATAAAAATTTCGCTAAATGTTGGAAGGCCTATTACGAGAGCTCAACCAATAATTACCACTATGACTTTAAAACATATTTGGATGCATTTCACTCAACAGATGACGTAAGACAGCCACTTATGAGATATCCTGTGTTTTCTGCAACATTATCAAGTATTTGTAGCAGCACTGTTGTATGCTTAAATGAATTACAACACAGAAGGTTTCCAGAGACTATACTTATGGATTATATCATGGGTGTTCGCGACAAGGACGACGGGGTACAAGCTGTCATTAATGCTTTTGCGGATCTTTTAAACAACCCAAGTTTTTCTATACCCTATATCTCATCTAAAATCCTCCAAGACGCGCACAGAAGATGTACAATTAATTTGCTCTATAAGCTAAAACGGCATGAGCTGTCTTTCAGTCAGATTAGACTCTCTCAAATATATAAATTCTTTCCACCGTTTCTTTATAAAGTTGCCCCAAAGTTAGTAGACAGCGAGGGTGTGTTTGAAGAAGTATACGGAAGTGTTGGTATAAAATATATGAAAAGAGACACCACTACTCTCATGCAAAAAAGCTACTCTCAGGTAAAGTTGGGCACTCTTTCTTATCAGTCTATTATGGAAATGATAGACGGGTATCTTATTGGTTGCATAAATGAAATTTTTGGTTTAGATACAGAGCTTTTTCAAGTTTGTCATAGCTCAATTAGCGAAATTATTAAAAAGAATTATTCATACTTTAGCGGGGCATTATCAGATAGCTAATGAAGAAATATATAGCAGTAGTGTTGACAGTGATCCTAAGTGAGCTCTCAGGAATTGTACTTCACGAACTATCACACCTAATAACCCTTATAGCCTTTAATGGAACTGCAACTGGGCTATCATTTGGTACTACCTCAATGGTGGAGGGGTATGTGTCCTATGAAGCAATACCGTATATAGCTATGGCGCCATTCGTATTACCAACAGTATTACTTTTAATTAGCTTAATACTTAAGCGTATAAGGCGACATTTTCATATAAATCTATTTATGCTTGGTTTATCTATTGCGACAGTAAGGGTAACATTAATTAACCTAATTGCATTATGTATAAACCCAGTTGATGTTAAAACACGGGCTACTTGGGACTTAATTTTGGCGGTTGATAGCAATAGAAGTATCGAATATGTGTTTGTATGCGTAAGTATTTTGTGCATTGTACTTTCAAGCTATGTTTCTTGTCGCTATATAAAGTCAATATTAGAAAATTAAGGTTACTTTGTGGGGGTATTTGAAATGTTATTTTGGAGGCAGACAGTCTTTTAAAATACCTTAAAGAAAGGAATTAAAAGACATGAGCAGATCCTATAAGAAAACCCATTATTGTGGAGACAGAAAGAACAAGTTTAACAAGAACTATTCTAACCGCATCATCCGTAGAAGCAATGGCGAACTGCCTAAAGGTGCAGCTTATAAGAAGGTATTTCCCTCTTATAAGATTTGCGACTGCAAGTCTTTCTATAGCTCTTTCGAGAACTATTACAAATGCCTTGTTGATTTCTGGAACGAGCGCAGAAGGCAGTATGACCCCTTTCCCGATCGCAAAGAAGCCTATAGGGACTATGTGAGGATCTATGTTAGGAAGTGATTGTTTCACTCAACAGGCGTAAACTGAAAACAACCCCTGTTCACACAGGGGTTTATAAAAGATTGGAGGATTAATTTTAATGAAAAAGTATCTGTGCATTCTTCTTATGCTTGCCCTCATGATTACTCTTGTTGCTTGCAATAAGGACGAGCCTAAGAATCCAACCGAACCGTCTACCCCGACCATCGCTCAGACGGAGCCTACTCAAAAGGAGCCCATCAATGCTCCCCGTGGTGTAAACAAGACTGTTGGTCACTTCAATGTCTTTGTTCCTGAAGGAATGGTAGCCACGGCAGATGACTCAATGGATGCTATCTCGATTGTTGACGATGCTGACGCAAACCACTACTTCAAGCTTGCAGCGTATAACGACGAGGATTCCGCAAAGGAAGCGGTTGAGGCAGTTGAAGCGGAAGGTAAGACTGATGCAAGCGCGACGGAAAACAGCAAGAACTGGGTAGGTTACGAGTTCACAAATGGTTTCTCTATGTATTCTAAGGTGGACAACAGATATGTAGTTGTCACGGGGTACGGCGAGAAGTACGACACTTATAACGTAAAGCAGATGCTTGGCATGATGAATGTCATTGGCTAAAACTTTATAACGAAAAGAACAGAGTCGGCATAGTGAGTATGCTGGCTCTGTTCTTTTATATTTACCATGATGTATAAAATATGCTGAATACCTTTTTGTTTTTGGTTTGTGTTTTAGTTATGTTTAATATAGTTATCCATTTTTAAACAGCTAAGACAAGGGGGTAATTATATGAAACGAATTATAGCTGTATTGTTAACGGTTGTCATTATTTTGGGTATGTTGGTTACTGCTAATGCAGAAGAGGTTCCGGGAAGTTATACTGATGTACCTTCAAATAGTGTATATTATAAGGCAGTTAAGTATGTTTCCGACAAAGGTTATATGATTGGCACCGGTAAAAACACTTTTTCACCAGACTTAGAAGTATCTCGTGCGATGCTTGTAACTGTTCTTTATAGGTGCGCTGGTAATCCAGTTGACTTTGATTTGGAGGCAGTAAGAGGTGTTTTCACAGATGTAGGATACGGTAAGTGGTATGAAGTGGCGGTTTATTGGGCTTACTCAAAAGGTATTGTAACTGGAACAAGCGACAACCAGTTTAGTCCAGATATAGGTGTAACTCTGCAAGATTGCTGTGTTATGCTATATAGGTATAGTAAAAAATACCTAAATAACTATGACACTTCTTATAATGCAAATGATTGCTTATTCACAGACCTTAACACTCTCTCAAATTATGCTAAAGACGGTGTAGGTTGGGCTTTGCATAACTACTTAATCGAAGGTGTATCAGAAACAGTTCTATCTCCTAAAAGAGTATTGACCCGTGGTCAAGTTGCTCAAGTAGTTTGTAAGGCGCAATGTATCACATCTACCCATAAATGGAACCTTGGTTATACCAAGGAAGCAACTTGTGAACAAACTGGGTATTCAAAATATAGCTGTACTGTTTGCGGTGCTACTAAATACGAGAATGTTGTGAGAGCTCCTGGTCACAACTATGTAAACAAAGTGGATACTGCATATCTAAAATCTGCAGCTTCCTGTACATCTGCAGCTAAATATTACTGTAGCTGTTCCAACTGTGGTAAACGAGGTTCGAATACATTTACTGACGGCAGTGCATTAGGTCATGATTATTCAAAGGTTGAGCTTGTGTCTGATGCAACAACTTCTGCTCCAACGAAGTATAAGTTTGTATGCTTTAGATGTGGTTCTAAAACTGCAGTAAGAAGTTTAGGTAAACCAATTACAAATGCTCCTGTTCTTGTAAAAGGAAATAATGTACCTTATGATGTTTTGCAGTGGGGTAGTGGAACAGCTCCTAAGTCCAAAGTATTATACGAAGATAGTAATGGAACAAAAGTAACATTAACTCGTAAATGGTTTGCAAGTGCATGGTGCTATATAGCAGACATACGCTTAAAACCAACAACATACAAGAATTTTACAGGTGTAAGTACTTATAATCCTAAAACAAATTCAATAACTCCAATTACTGCTTACAACAAAATAAATAATATGAGCAATGCTGTCGTACTTGTTAGCGGTGATGGAGAGCTTTATAACGAATGGGGCAACTTAAGGGGTAATGTTGCTTATGACAGCAAAGTACAGGCTTATACTTCAGCTCCAGCCCATTATTGGAATCCCTCTAATGGCACTTTTGGTGCGCTAAAGGATTTAGGTTTAGATAATAGTGCATCCGCTGTTAGTATGACATCCTTAAGAAGTGCTGGTATAACTGACACTATAAGATGGGGAGTCCCTTGGATAAAGAACGGTAGACTACTTACTAATATTGTAGACGGAAATGACTGTGAACAATCTACTTATACTCAAGTTCAACAACGCAGACAACGAACCTTTATGGGCTTTAAAAAGTCTGGAAGCACTGTACATGTTTATTTAGTAGTTTCTGAAGGTTCTGCTTACACTAATCAACCAGCAACTCAATATAGTTGGGCGTCCACTGATAAAGCTTCCTATGGCCTAATTGGTAGAGAAGAACAGCTGTTAATGGCAACTCTTGGTTGTGATTTCGCTTTCGGGTTAGATGGAGGCGGTAGTTCAAGTATTGCATGCAGGTACAATGGAAAAACATACCAAGTGAACGGGGTATGTGATCCTGGTGAGCCTTATGCAAGACCTGTTTGGGACTTTTTTGGATTTATAAAATAAATTGTATGAACTTATTGCAAAATTTGTACAGGTGTGGTAAACTATACTCACTCGATGCAGCTCCGAGGGCGTGTTTGGTTACACGATAAGAGCAGAAGAGTCATATATCTTGTGCACACAAGATGCCTTGTCCTTGTAAGATCATTGTACGCTGGCTGTAGCAGGGAATTCCCTCAGGTGGTTCTTGGATGGGAATTGAAGAATAAATTACTGCCGTGTATAGGACCGAGTCTCTGAGTTCTTTAAGGTAGCTCACCACTATTCAGGGGCGCTATATAGTTTTGGGCCTCCCCACCGAGTCCACAAGAAGACCCTTGGTCTGCTTGGAAAAGAGATGTATTGCATCTCTGTTCGGTGGGATTTTTTTATAAAGTTATTGTAAACACCGTAAAAATGTGGTATAATATAGTAAAAGATACGAGGTAGGTGTAACTAAATGGAACAAAAACATTATAGCGATGATGCTTTTGTTGACATCCAGATGCCTGCAATCGAATATATCTGGACGGACGAGGCTAAGGAAGATGTTTGCTATATTGGGTCTGCTTATCTGGATTACTATATCAAACGGGGTATTGTGAATGCAGAAAAGTTGTTCTGCCTGCTTTCAAAAGAGATGCTCGAGGCGCTCAGTGTTTTAGGTACAACCTATAAAATTCCTGTTCATCAATTCATTGAAAACATTGTTTGCTCTAATTTTGTTTCTGAAGTAGAGCTTAATGGCATTAAAATTGTTGTATCCAGATCGACAATCATTTCTAATGCTTTTAACTCCTTTGCGGAAAGCGAAGGGTATCGCAGATATGCGAACTTCTGTAAAAATACAAAATGCTTTGTAATCCCTTACTATGTAATCTCAAGTGGTTTGTGTGATCAAGATAAGTTGGTAACTCTCATAAAATCATTCTTCAGGGAAATCGGCATAGAATATATTCTCATTACAACAATGTCCCACGGCTTCTCTGAAGGAGAACGAGCAAGTTAATATTGGGATGTCGCCAAGCGGTAAGGCACGGGACTTTGACTCCCGCATTCGTAGGTTCAAATCCTACCATCCCAGCCAAATAAAAACAAGGAGCTACTAATATGCTGAATGTAACTGCGCTGTGCTTAGACAACGAAAGAATTCATGCCAGGGGTAAGATTGATGCCCTTGTCCCAGGGAAGAATTATTTGATCGACATTGACTCCGTTGCAATGGATATTGATGGCGATGCTTATGGTGACACCAGAGATGAAAATGGGAATTATATTGGCAGATTTCATCTTGAGCATTTTGACATCGACTTTTTGAAGGGTCGAAAGTCTTTTATGAATGTGGTCTGTCGTGACACGCATTGCATTTGTCAGGATTGTCTGGTGACCAAAGTTATACCTGGCAACACCTATCTCATTGATCGCAACTCCATCTTTGTTAAAAACGGCACGGCTTGTGGAGATGTGTACACTGAGAGTGGTGAATACCTCATTGTTTCCTTCCTGAAGAATTTCCGGACTGTTTAATACAAGGAAGTGTTCTATATGGCTAACAAGGGTGTTTCCTGCAGACTTGTAACTGGCATTTATACTCAAAAATTGCTTTTTGCAAAAAGTGAATATAACTGTACAATAACTAAAGATGTGTACTATACCGTTGATGAAAATTCCATCAGATCAATGTCCTTAAATGACTTTCCTATAAACTTAAGTTACAATCCTGATGCGTATGGTGCAGATATTTACACTGTAGACGACGAGTATCTCGGCTTTTTACCATTAGGTCTGTTCAGATTTGGTAACTAACAAGGAGTGTACAAAATGAAGTTTGTTAAAACTCTCAATCACCCTAATGGTGTTAAGTGCTTTGAAGAGAACCACGCAATTTATGAGCTGGATGAAAAAGAACAGGCTTTGTGTGATGGGCATAAGTATCTTGTTACACCTAAAATCCCAGAAAGTATTCTTGAACGAGAAAACTCTATAATTAAAAGAATCCCTCAAGCTATCAGTGAAAGTTTTTACGCTTATGGTGTAGGTTTCTGCGACACCACCAAGGAGTGTGAACTGTTCTTCATTGCGTCCAGTTTACAGGTGAAGCTGAATAAGATTTCGGACATCCTTGGGAACAATGGCTCTATTTGTGGCAAGTTGGGTGCTGCAGACCTCGGTTGTGCTGTAAAGAAGGTGGTGTAACCAATGGTTGGAAAACCTATTGAATATTTCACAATCGCAAGAGAGCATTGGGTTTTTGAAACTCAAACAGCTGTAGTATTGGAAGAAGATACATTTAACTCTTTCGAAGATGCCAGAAGCCATATTTATGATAAAAATGAAGATGGCTCTTACAAATACCACGGTGCTTATAATAAACAGATGGAATGCTATATCAGAAGGTATTACATCTGCCCAGGAATGAAGCTTGTATCGAAGACCGATGAATGGAAGTATGATGAGGTCAGTGAGTCTCAACCAGCAGAACACAGGTGTTTTAATAAATTGCACGCCTATAGGGGTGCTGTGAATTAAGTTGAGAAAGGAATTAACTATGAAAAACCTTGAACAGCTTGCTTATGTTATCAACTCGCATGTAGATGGGTACTATAAAGAGGATGAGTTGGTTGCGTCCTCTGAGCCTGGGTTTATGGGAAGTCACATAGCAAAAAGAGACAATCATGCGAATTATATTGCTGGAGCCAAATCAGCTGTGGCAATGCTTGGGTATAAAGCGTTATTTTCCGATGATCGGTTCCCCTATGCCCACATCAAAACCTTTGTAAAGATTGAAGACTAATTCATGAGGTGATAGTGTATGTCTGCCTGTAAAGAAGTATGCCCTTGTGGGTACTCTCTTGAAGACCTTGATTCTGAAAAGTGCATTGAATGTGGTCTGTTCCCCTGCGACTTCATCGAAGACGACAATGAAGGTTTACCAGATCAAGCATTTGATATCGGTGAGTATTATAGTCCAGAATATACGGATAGTCTACCCTCATACTATAATAGTCTTGCGGATGATTCGCCAGATCCAAGGTGTCCGAACGGAGATTGTTCTGAGTGCACAGAAGAATGTTGTCCTTATTAAAAAGAGGTGAAATTTATGGCGTTGCTTGATGTAATTAATAGCGATGAGTTATTGGCAGTAGAGAGTGTCTTGAAAAGACTTAATGGTTATGCTCAGGGTATAAAGTCTAATGAATTATCTAAAAGTGCAGAAAAAGAAGAAGCCATTTTTGAATTAAAAAGGTTAATTGAAGCCACAAAAGCAACATTTGAAGACTTGGTTGGCTATAAATATGAATTAATCGAAAAGCAACAACCTAAAAATTCTGAAATGCCTAATAGGTGGGTAGCAACTATTAAATGGGACTACTTAAAATCTATTGTTGAATGACATCACAGAGGAAAAAAGAAATGGAAAATATTAGCCTCGAACACCTTGTAAATAGGTATAAATTCACAAAGAAGTTGCTAAAAAAACATCCTGATTCCCAGCTTCTTAAGCGGAAACTTAGTGAACACATGACGGCTATATCGGAGTATGTTTCGACTGAAAGTTTTTCTAAGTGTCTGGAAGCTTTTAACCTGTGAGGTAACATTATGGACATCGGTTCAAAAAGTGGATACCCCTCAAGTTCTTTGTCTAACTTTGCTCCGCACGCTTTTGTATTGGACGAAGTGCAATGTGCTTCTATGGAGGGGTTTCTGCAATCGTTAAAATTCAGCAACCCTGACATGCAAGTTGAAGTGTGTAAGCTTGTGGGGATTACTGCTAAAAGGCGTGGTTCCAAGAAGAACTGGAAAACTACTCAAACTCTATATTGGAGGGGAAAGCCCTATAAGCGGGATAGTGAGGACTATCAGAAGTTGCTCGACAGAGCATATTACGCTTTGTCACAAAACGATTCTTTCCAAAGGGCTTTGCTGGCAACTGGTAATAGTTCTCTCACGCACAGCATTGGCAAAAACAAAATCAATGAAACTGTCTTAACCGTTCAGGAGTTTACTTCTCGTCTGTACAAGCTGAGAAATGAACTCCAACAAAAGCAAAAGTAAATATAAATTAGAAGGGGAAGACTATTATGCCTGAATGTAAAGGTCACAAGTGCGAAATATACTGGAACTGCACAGGCGGGTGTGGCTGTGGGAGAGAACCTTTATGTGGTGTTAAACCAATGTTCGTGGTTAACCGTAAACCAAATGGTTCCTCTATTCAGACAGGCATAGAGAGGCTTAAACAAAATACCGAGGCTCTCAATAAAGAGAAGGAGCAATAGGTTTGTAATAAGGGTGATAGGACTATGGATTCTATAATCAAGGGGCTTGAAATCAGAAAAGCAGTAGGTAAAACTGTTCGTGTTTTGGAAGATGGGCGTGTATTCGTCCACGAGTACCCAGGTGGAGAAGACTATTGGTACGGTGGTAGGGGAAAGTATTTTCAGTACGAAGTCCATAAAAGCTCTACGGATAAAGGGTAGTGCGTTATGCGTAACATTAGATAGCTGATTGTAAATGACTCTTGGAGGGTAATATATGCTTATTCCTATGATATTTGGTGGCATTACCATAATCGCGTCTATTGTTGCCGCAATTATTGCGTATAAAGCCTCTAAAAAGGATGGTATTATAGTCGAAATAAAGAATGTAGATGACGACACCCTTAATCTAATGACTGTTATGAAAAACTCTATGGACATATAGTGTAGCGTAGAGTAAGTTTTAGGAATAACCTTTATACTAATACTTAATATTAGAGGGGGGTTATTCTGATGCTCTCATATCAAACAGCTTTTGTAAAAATGATGGAGCATTCCATTTATATGTCATTTTACAAATATGGGAATGCAAGGAAGACATATCCGTTACTTGCACAGGCGAATAAATGTGTCCAGGAACGACTGGATTACTATATAAATGGAAAACCTTTTAAAAACATTGCTCCTCACAACAAAGATTACTTAATTGACGTTGCAAATTTTGCCATGCTGGAGGCAATGTTCCCTAACAGTGGTATCTCACCTTTTGCAAAGCCAGACGCATCTTCTGGCTGGCAGGCAGACTTCTCTACATCTTTTGTAAGAGACGCTATGGATTCAAGTCCAAGTGTATTGTCAGGGAACTATGAAGCTTCTGAAAGGCTAAACTTAATTCAACAATGTTTGGATTTATATAACTCAATTAAAGGCTCCGTCAATTTATCCTATATTATCTACTTGGCATGCGAGGAATTTAACTCCCCATCTTTTGAAGACGCATTTCACAACATAAACATAGCAGGAGATAGTCTTTCACCTGGTTTAGCAGGTGGGATCTCATATAAAGAGCTTATGGGTAGCAACAGCGGTTATATTAACTATGAGTAAAAAGGAGATTTACCATGGAAGTTAAAAATGGTGATAACAGGTTCTTTTCAATCAACCACATTCTGCGTCTAATCGAAGGCGCTAACTTGGATGAAAAGGTTAAGCCATATATCAGATCTCTGTTTCTGACGAAGGAAGATATGGATCTTTCGAAAGAATCCAGATTTGGTCTGTGGTCTGTCAGCACCGAGTATGACTCCTCTGCTCCGAATTTAGGAGTGTTCTTTGGGAATGTAGAGGACATCTTGTTCCAACTTGGAAGTCAAAGCGGATACTCTCTCACTGCCCAGAAGGTCGGGTATTTACCTGCTGATAGATCGAACTATACTGCTCCAACTAAAAATAGAATCGTTGCTCGAATCAATGGTATCGAAGCGGATGTCGGAACTCCGGAATACCGTGCAAGCGTTGTAAGGGACTTCTTAAAAGACGCTAAAGATGTAAATGTGGGTGTGTCTCATTGCAGTGGCTGTGTGGAGTTGATTTACAGCCAGAAGCTGTTGGACCGGCAGAGAAGGTTGGAAATCTTAAGCAAGCTATCGCCTGAAGATCTGGAAATCCTGAAAAGAACTGGTGGTATAGCGTAAGAGGTATAAAAAATGACTATAGCTGACAGAATTAGGCGCCTTTCTCTTAAATTTGGTGTAGGCTCAGTTAGTACAGCCTCTAATGAAACTTTAGCTGTCAAACTCTTTAACAGCGTGGAAGACTGTGAAGTATGCCCAATAAACCCCTTTTGCAGAGGCGAAAGGTTGGTTACACGAGAATCTTGTTCCGATGTAATGCTTACCTATCTTGAACGAGATACTGTGTCTACATATGATTCAGTAGACATAGATTCAATGGCAAAACTTCTGTTTGATATAATTACCTCTAATAAGTAGGTGTTTATCTATGAATACTGCATACATTAGCAAAGATGAAGTCATCAATGCCTTTGGTGATTTTGCAAATAAACCAAACGAAGAACTGTCAGGCAAATCCATAAAAGATGTAGTGTTAGCTTTACCAAAAGCAGAAGTAACTAAAGTCAGAAAGGGTAGGTGGCTAAAACCAACCTCTCCTTATGCTTGGTATAAATGTAAATGTGATCAGTGTGGGTACGAGGCTCAAGATAGCGGTTGGACCTATGATCCTCTTAACCGTAAGGAATATGACGATATGATTATGCAATATCTGAATTTCGTTACAAATCATCCATTCTGTACTAAATGTGGTGCAGCTATGTACGCAGAAAACTAAGGAGGTTAACAATGGCTTATTTTAGTAGAGAAACTATTGAAGCCCTTATTCACGACACTATTTGTTTGTCCTCGGAACAGCGTAACATCCTTTTATATAAGCTTTTAAAGACTAAACCGGATATTCCTAATGAGACCTCTGTAAGATATGTGTACGCTATCCATATTTACTTACAAGATGGGTATAAGCCCATGGCAACTCTTGCTTTTGGCGATGGTGGTAAGCCTACTGGTGAAACTGCCACAATCGAGTGGAGTAACCTTAATCAGAGACGTCAGTACTACTGGGATGCCTACACCTTAATCTATGATGAGAGAACTAAGGAAATCTCTATCGACACCTTTAACAAGTATATTGGTGCAGAATGAGGTGTTATTATGATACGCAAAAGTAGCTACTTTTTACCTAAAGATGAAGAAACCAGTGCAAGAATATTGAAACTCTGTGAGGTGCACAGATTTAGGGGCTGATTATGTGATACAAAATATAGTAATTGGTACTCCTCTTGTTTCTCCGTGTTCATTACTTGCGTTAGACGAGGACGACTGGAGATTAAATGAATCAAGAGTAACTTTGTTTACAAATGAGAGATATCTACCAAAAGTATTGAAAGAAGCTGGTATTGTACCCTCTACCAGCGAAGTAATTCGAAACAGAAAGGACCTCTGTGTAACATTGGATACCCCTGATTGTAGATGGGTACAGTGGGGTAGAAACAAAGTCTATATAGTAGTAGGCGAAGGTTAGTAGTTTTTGTTTTACATCTTCCTGTTAGTGTGATCCCGTGCTAACATACAATAATCTCTTCTCTCCTGTTCATTGTCGATTTTTCTTTGCATAAGTAGTAAACCTTCCTTTAGCGTAGAAACCTCCAAATCAACGGGATATCCTAATTTAACATGGCCCTTTCGTCTAACAGGTAAGGACACCGCCCTTTCACGGCGGTAACATGGGTTCGAATCCCGCAAGGGTCACCAAAACATCCGGGTGTAGCTCAGTTGGTAGAGCGCGTGGTTTGGGACCACGATGCCGCTGGTTCGAGTCCAGTCACTCGGACCATATTTGCCGGTGTGTTGGAATTGGTAGACGAGGCGGACTCAAAATCCGTTACCAGCGATGGTGTGTGGGTTCGAGTCCCACCACCGGCACCAATATAAATCAATATGGTGAAATTGGTAGACACCCCAGACTTAATCTGAACTGGAAGGAGACAATTAACATGGAAAACTGTAAAGTATTTTCTGTAGTTGAGTCCATTGATAATAATGAAACCTATGAGGACTACATTAAAGTTACCAGATTAGTCGGAATATTTGGATCTCAAAATGAAGCAGTTAATTTTGTTTGTGGTAAGTTATACACGGAATGCTGTAACTTCTCAAAAGAATTTAACAATAGGGTGTATAGAACTACTGTTAATGGTTTTGATTATAGGGAAAGTAATGGAGTTTTAATCTTTTGGTGGGACGTATTTTCTGATCTTACAACTCGAAAGATCACTTACACTTATAGTATCAAAGAAGAAACTATTAACGAGCCTAATGTAAGCCATGACTGGTTGGTATTTCCTCATTAAATAAATAAGCCGGTATGGTGGAATTGGTAGACACGCTGGATTTAGGTTCCAGTGGGAAACCATGCAGGTTCGAGTCCTGTTACCGGCACCAATATATGGAGCACAAATGTGTGACTGCTCTTGCAAATATGTGAGGGTATGTTCTTGGTGAGATTCCAAGGTGTTCCGCCATGGCAGCCTGAGCCAATGTAAAAAGTACGCTTGGAGTCTAAGGATGAAGAATCCCGTGCAAAGAAGGTAAAGACTCTACTCTGCTTACCTGATGGTAAAGGGTATCAGTTTTATGGTGTACGAGGGGGCGACCATCTTGTTACAAACAGGTAAACGAGTCCCCGCCAATTTATATAAGAAAGTGATGATTACATAAATAGGCTTATTGGGCTAAGAAAGGTAGAGGTGTTATAATGAAATTCTTTGTAGACTCTCTCCCATATTATGGAGATGCCTGTCCTTTTGAATATACCTGTAATGCAGAGGAGAAAGACTGTCCTCGTCATTGGAGTAAATATAAGGTTACTGATGAAAAGCAGAACCCGCACGAGTGCGAGTATTTGAAGGAGTTACAGACATAACGAGAACTCCAAGTCTACTAAAATAGTTGGTGGTGCATTACAATGATTGAATTTATAGTAAGAAATCTTATAACTGGAGAACTACTTACTATTTGCGGATATACTCTATTAGACGCTATGGCAAGGTGTGACCTCGACCCAGAATGCTGGGAGTTTATAGGGTATCCCTAATTGTAAGTTTTAAAAAAATTAAGGAGTGAGGAAATTGAAACCAAAAGACATCTATTTCAAAACAATGAAGTTCGTATGGCTGAAACTCGCAGTCAAGGCAGCAGTCCTGCTTTTCTCGATTCTTCTCTTTGCGCTGGTTTTGTGGATCGGCTCATTGATTAGTGGAGATAGCATGGTAATCCTTGGGTTCCTGTGGCTTGGGATTTCACTTGGTGTGTATGGCTTTGTACAGAGGTACTTTGGCTATATGATCAAGGCAGCCCATGTTGCAGTTATCACGGAGGCTGTCACCAGCGGTCAAATTCCTGAGAACCAGTTTCAGTGGGGTAAAGACAAGGTCAAGAGTCGCTTCGGTACTGTCAATGTGTATTTTATAATCGACAGGCTTGTAAGTGGAGCTGTATCCCAGTTGCAGCGGGTGGTTGGCAAGGTTGGTGACCTGTTGAGCTCTATTCCAGGTATGAACTTCATCACAAGCATCATTCAGTTGTTCATTAGTGTAGCTTTCGGCAGCATTGATGAGTGTTGTCTTGGCTGGACTTTCTATAGAACGGACAGAGGTGCTTTCCAATCTTCCTGTGACGGCGTATGTATCTATTTCCAGAACATCAAGAAGCTTCTTAAAGATGCTGTAAAAACAACCGTCATCATCGTTATTGCTCTGGCGATTGCTTGGGTAATTCCGTTTGTAATCTGTTTGGCGATTGTAAAGGCTCTTGAGCTCGGTGGCATCGGTACATTCTTTGCGATTGTTGTCGCTCTGTTCATTGCATCTGCTATTAAGTCTGCTTTCATCGATAGCTATATGCTGGTTGCGATGATGACTTCTTACATGAAAGAGGCTCCGTCTACTGAGATTAGCTTCGATCTGTATGGTAAGTTGTGTAAGATGTCCAGCAAGTTTAAGAAGCTGTTTACGAAAGCGCAGGCAGAGGTTGCGCCTCATTCTGTAGATAGTTATAGTACGGTGTAATCAATATGGTGCAGGCTAAAGCAAAGATGTCCTGCCAAGTGTCCAGTAACGTGCAATATGTTAGTGTAAACCTACACCTTTCGTAGGGAGCGAAGCTAATGAGCTAAGAGGAAGATACTACTCACCTAAACAGCGCCTGATCAACGCTAAAGAGTAGACAGCCATATTGTAACATACGAAGCTCTGTTATCTAAATGGTAACAGAGCTTCTTTTGGTTTAATTAAAATAGTTTGTAGATTCATTTTATATTACTGTTTATATTGCAAGTGCCTACCTTATAAAGTCTAAGATAGCCTTTTATTATGTAAATATATTGCAGTTTGGTAGGATTTGTGGTAAAATATAAATAGAATAAATTAGGAGGGTACTTCAATGCTTTTTCATGTTAAAGGTGACGAGGTTTTTAAGGACCACGGACCTAAAACTCTGCTGAATGCGGTTCATAATGCATTAAAAAACCATGAAATGCAGGATGGTATCTATAAAGTAATGGGCAAGGTGCTTGCTTTTGAGGACGGTACTGCCTATGGAACTACCCATTTTGATGAACTCAATGCAAGTGCTGTGCAGACTGCGTTAATCCAAAATGCTGGAAGATACTGTGAAAGGTTCGCAAGTGATTTGATTTGTACGCTTTCTGATCTTGAACCTTTTATTCGAAAGAAGCCTGTTACCTGTTCTGTGGATAACAGAAAGAATAATCCTGAAGAATGGGTAATTGGTGTTGGTTTGCGCGAGGATGGCGTTGACCACAACGCTTTTATCCTTAACCGTCTTAAAGAATCTCGCAGACCTTCTTTCCCAGGAAAAGATGCTCTCCATAATGCATTTGTAAATGTTAACCAAACTTATAGAAAGGTTCTCGCAATTTACATTACAGAAAACAGGTATGAATGGCAGGATGAGTATGTTAAACTGGAAATTTATGTCGTAGACATCACTCACAACTTTAGCAGAATTGATCCTACGGATGAGTCTGATGACTAAGGTAATTTGCTTATGTGTTATGTTAATGGAGATGAGGCTACTCTAATTGAAAGCCACAATGACTTATATGCTTTAGACCACCCAAATAATGAAGAAAAGGTTAGTTCTAAATATATTATAATCTGCAATAGTAGGTATAATAGGGGCGAAACTCTTTATTATACTGGTGGAACATGTGGTAGGTATTGGTCACTTTACAGGAATAACGCTGTCAGAATGTCTTTAGGAGAAGCTCAGCGTGTTATTTCTAAAGTAAGATTCAACAATCCTCGTATTGTAAAGGAATAATTTGCAATAAGAGATCAATCTTATCTTATAAACAGACGAGATTGTAGCTCAGATGGTAGAGCAATTGCCTTTTAAGCAATGGGTCGGGAGTTCGAGCCTCCCCAATCTCACCAATAAAAATAATGCTACTTTGTATAATCATAAGAGAGGGAAGGTATATTATAATGTCTTACTTCAATCCTCATGGTAATTATGGAAGTGACTCTCTTGAAGAACGCTATCCTATTGGTTGCAGAATTGAATTGGTTTCTATGCCAAATGAGCCTGATCCAGTTCCATCTGGTATGACTGGAACGGTAACGTGGGTGGACAGGATGGGCATCTCTGTCGACTGGGACAACGGAAGAACTCTTTCTGTAATTCCAGGCGTAGACTCTTTTGTTCGTATTCCTTAACCAAGTAATAAAATTATATATCCTATAGGCTAACCAACATGCTGGCACAAGCTAATATTTGGAGGTATGTGCCATGAGCGTTATAAAAGCAGCATTATTGCTGGAATATCCTATAGGATGTAGGGTAAGAGCTTTAACTATGAACTTTGGGTATCTTTCTATTCCCTATGGAACAGATGGTATTGTTGAGTATATAGACGATACTGGATATATGGTAATAGACTGGGGAGTTTACGGAAAGGGAGTAGTGTTTTCTGATATAGACGAGATTATTAGGGTGTGATATTGTGTATAAACGGGTTGAAAGGTACTTATTGTATTTAGCAGGGTGCTTGGTCTTTGCTGTAGTAATTATGTGTGCGTATATTCTGGAAGACAGATTCAATATTCCAGAAGGCTATCCTTTTATCGAGATGATTACTCAGCTTATTGTAATAGTTTTCATGCTTATCATGATGAACAAATATGGTTCAGAAAAGGCTGATGTATCGCTTCAAGACTTAATCCTCACTGCAACTCCTCTTGTACTTGTAATAATTTCTCAACTTGTATGGGCAAAGGCTCCTGCGGGGTTTCTAAGAAATATTACTCTTTTTGCGTCTTGTGTAACTACTGGCTTTTCAGAAGAGCTGTTCTTTAGGGTACTTGGTGTAAGACTGATGACCAAATGCAATAAAAGGTTAAGCTGGGTATCTGTAGTTGTCTTAATACTTGGTTTTTCTTTAGCTCATATTCCAGGTGTTATGCTAAGAGGTTTAGAGGCAACTTTAATTCAGATCGGTGTTGCCATTTCAATAGGAGCTCTTTTATTAGGAGTGTATTTAAATACTAAGTCTTGGTTGTTGATTTCTGTTTCTCATAGTCTATTCAACTATCTTTGTAGCGTGTCCAGGATTAACTCAGCAGTAAGCATTTGCATTTTGCCTGTAACATTAGCATACATTTTGCTTGGAACAGGCCTATTGCTCTCAACCATTATTGGGTTGTATCTGTTAAATGGCCACATCAAACACTCAAACAAATAAGTAAACACGGAGCGGTACTCAAGCGGTTGAAGAGTTCGGTCTTGAAAACCGATAGGCGGGTAACACCGTGCGTGGGTTCGAATCCCACCCGCTCCGCCATTATAAACTATGCTTAACCTTATAAAAGGTTAGTTTACTATAGGGGGACTTTGTTATGCGTCTTAAGATTAATCAATCTATTTATGATAAAAGAACAGACGAAATCTACATGGTAAAGCCTGTAATAGAAGTTACTTTTGTAAGATTTGAACGGGACTTGCCTGATGCCAATGGTCAATACCACAAAGAGCCTGTATGCGGTATGCTTGCTATCGACAGAGATGGTACTGTTTGGGCAATTCCTAATGTAAGTGAAGACATAGTAGAAAAGTATTCTAATAGCATGTTAGCAACAGACATGGCTGATGTTTCTAACTTTTCTAATGCTTACGCTATCGAGAACTATCCAAGTCCCGATGACGAGTTTGTCATTGTAGAGGACGAAGAAGAGTAGCGCAGATAAGTTTTCAATGCCATAGCTTTAGGCAGGATAAGGGTATGCAGCTTTTATCCTGCCTATAGTTATGGTCATAGTATATACAAATAGATTTTGGAAAAGAAATATTAGTAAAACAAAAGTAAATTATCTATAAGGATTTGTATATATTCAGTAGTTGTAATCCTAATAATTGCTTATGTTACATACTTTTATATGGGCGGAGTTGTATTCTTATGGAGTTTCTTATAAAGAATCATGTCTTAAAAGGTGCAGATAAGGCGAGAGAACTTATTGAGAAGATGGACGATGTCCTTGTGTATTTCGACCCTGATGTGGACGGAATGATAGCTGGATATTTTGTATGCAAGTTTTTAAAAGAACACGGGAAGTCTTTTACATGGTATGTAAACTCCGAAAGAATGCACGGGTGGCAGCTTGATACTGTGTCCATCAAGGGCAGAGATATAATTGCTGTAGACTTCCAAATTCGTCCTGAACAAGTTCGAGAGATTGTAAAGGCTGGTTGTAATCTGATTAGTATGGACCACCACGTAAATGGCGAGAAGTTTATAAGAAGCAACCAGAAAGGCAAGGTGGGTATTGTAATCAATAACCAATATCCTTTTGAAGAGGACGACAGTCATTACTTATCAGGTGCTGGTGTTGTATTTGAAACCTTAATATACATTGACAACAGTTTTGACACTCAAGAGAACAGAGCCCTTGTTGGCTTAACATTACTGTCTGACGTGTGCAATATAGAAAATCCCTATGCAGCGGAATATCTCAGAATTTTATACAACCACAAATATAAGGGGTATATTAAATATCTAATAAGCAGTACTCTTGGGGATAAGGACTTTCAGTTTGGTGTTCCAAGGCTTGACCGCAACTATGTAGATTTCAAATTTTCTCCTGCAATAAACTCTTGCTTACGCTTCAACAGAGAAGACGAGGTTGTAGAATTCTTCTTGGGTAGCGGTAAACTAAACTTAAATTTCCATAAAAGGCAGAAAGTTCTTGTTGAAGCCATTTGTAAGTCCTTGTATGTACGCACTTTCTCTCACTTAAAGGTGTGTTTCTATAAAGACTGGGAAGTGCAAAGCGACGAAGACCTCTCTGTAATGTCTGGATTTGTTGGTCTTGTAGCCTCAAGGCAACTTGACAAGAAACATTCTGTTATCTGCTATGTCATTTCTAAAGACCCGAATGATAATCTTTATGTGAAGAGAGCAAGTTTCAGGGGTAACAACAGCTCAGCTTTCTACTTGAAAGAAATCTCTGCTTACTTACATTGTGAAGGGCATCAACCTGCTTTCGGCATCAAAGATTTAGAACCCACTAAAGCGCTGTTTGAAAAAGTAAACGAGGCTTGTAAACTTGCTGAAGACCAGGTTGCTGACGAACATATAAATATACAACCTGTAAAGAACTTGTCATTCTTTGCAGCACAGAAGGCAACTTCTGTTGCTGAAAGAAATATGTATGTCCTATCCAAACACAGGCATTATCTGCGGTACATTGGTAAGGGTTGTAGTATAAAACGGGAAGGAGCTAACTATGTAGAATACTTAATTGATGGGGTATCTGTTATGTGTTTCGACCGTACAGTTACAACAGCAAATGGCGTCATCTTTCCTATTATGGAAAGAGGTTATCTTAAGTTTTATTTACAAATGGAGGGCTAAGTACAATGATTGCTAATGATTTATCTGGCTGGATGGTTGAATTGGCTGTTCGTATGAAGGAGACTGCTGACGCAGGCGGTAATGCAATGGATGTCTTTCCTCTATATACTAAGCTTGCTCTAAGTCAAGCTTCAAGAAGTGAAAGTATTCTCACCGGTATTTCGGAATCACCTAATTTAGAAAGTTAATAGCCGGAAAAAGAATTACAAAATATGTTAATTTTGGAACCATCTCAAAGAGAACCAATTTTTATATGTATTTTGAAACGGGAGGAATTTATTTATGGTTCAAGGAACTGCTAAACTTGTTCTCGATCTTGGGAACAGCGAAACTCGGATTAAGGTCTATTTCGGGAAAACCCTAAAAGGTAACCCACGTAGTAGACTGGTAACATCCAGCAATAGATACGCAGAAGTACCCAGCAATTTGCTAAACAGTTTCCTATCAGAAGGGATTTACACCGACGAAGATTCTCGTATTTTCGAAATCAATGGCGTAACTTACTGCTTGGGTAGGGTTTGTGACGAGGAGCTGTCTCATATCTCTGAGCGCCCCTCTGCTTTAGAGAAGAAATACAAAAGTTTTGCTTCAAAGGTGGCAATTACCAATGCTTTATGCACTGGCTATAATGTTGTTGCAGAGATGAGCAACACTTCTATCGATTCTCTGGATATCGACTGGGAAGTTATCGCTATGTTACCCCCTGCAGATATTGCAGCTGGTGGTGAAAAGCTGTCGGAACTCATTCATAGCATTACTCATATCAAGTTCCTCATGCCTGAGCTTGAAAAGGATGTAGTAGTAAAGTCTGTAAAGGTAGTTCCAGAAGGTCTTTGCGCTTTCATCGGATGCGTGATGAAGTCAAGCACCACAGTAAGGGAAGGGTATGTAGATATTATTAAAAACCGTGAAGAGACCCTTATCTGTGATATCGGAGCTGGCACCACGGATTTCTTGAAGGTGAAGGGAGCCCAGCCTATTGCATCTTCTATGTTTACAGTTGCTTTTGGTGGCAACAATGTACACCGTATTGTCCAGAAGGACCTTGCAGACCATTATGGAATCGAACTGCCTGACTCTGTTGTTCGCGAAGGATGCGAGACTGGTTTTGTAATGAATGGCTCTCAAAAGGTATCAATTATTGTGCCTATTGAAAAAGCTAAGCGTATGGTGTCTAAGAAGCTCGTAGACGCTGTGCAGGCATTTTTCGAGTCCTCTATGATTCCTATTGCGACTATTTCCCACATTCTTGTTTGCGGTGGTGGCGCTGAGGCTCCTGAGAACACTGAAGGTATTAAGCCTATCGCAGACTATATTGTGGAATATATCCAGGTTATTTCTGACAATATCAAGCTTGTCGAAATTCCCAAGGAAAAGAACTCTGAAGGAGAAGAAGTTAAGCTCAGTCCTCGTCTGCTGAACATCAGAGGAGCTGGGTATATGGCTGAATAATAGGAGGTTATGGTATGTCGACATTATCTGCTATTGTGGCGGGTATATCGACTACTGGGAAGGAGTTACTGTCAAAGGCAATGGAGAACGCCTTTGGCAGTATCTCGATTGATGAATGTACTAAGGACAATCTTCGGTATAAGGTAAAACTGGCTCAGTCAGTAGCCTCAATAGTTCTTGTAGTTCTTGATTCCAGTAGCGAGAACCTGTGTAAGGATTTAGTTGGACCACTTATTACTTCTAATAAGTATTATAAGTATTCCGACGATACTGGGTTGGTTCAATTTTTGAACGATGTATATGGGGTATCTTTGGAACTGTCAATTCCTGAAGAAGTGCAGTTAAGTGATGTTCAACCTGTGGAGTCTCCAGCATCAGGTACTGTATCTGAAGATTTCGTTGAACGCTTAAAAGAACAATATGATGCCCAGCTGGAAGACAAGAATAGCCGTATTAGTAATTTGCTTGCCACCATTCAAGAGCTTACAGCTATTGTAGAATCTGGTGGGTATGCTGTTTCTGAAAACAATAATGAGGCAGAAAGTGCTTTAAGAGCTGCTCAAGAAGAGTGTTTATCTCTCCGCAGCTCTCTTGCAACTGCCATTAAAGAGCGTGATGACTTTAGCGCGAAGTATAATGCAGAATTGGATAAAGTTACAAGCTTAATTACGAGTTTGGGAGATGCTGAAAAGAAGTTAGCTACTGTCCAATCTGCCTATGATGACGCTCTAAAGAGTTTAACGGAATCCAGAGATGATGCTTCTCGGAAGTCTGGAGTTATTCGTGATAAGGAAACTAAAATCTCATCTTTAGAGAAACAGATAGCGACTTTATCAGAAGAGCGTACCAGCTTTGTAACAGTAAAGTTAGAACGCGATACGGCAACATCGGAAGTTACTCGACTGAATGGCGTAATTGCTGGATTAAATCATACGCTTTCTTCAAAGGATACCGTTATTGTGCACCTGCAGGAGCAGCTTCAGGAGTCTGGAAAAGATACTGAAGAACTTGGAAGATTGAGAAAAGAGCTTGCTGATGCTCAAGCAGATGTTTCAAGCTTGAAGGCTCAATTAGTGGAGGCTCAGGGTAAGGTTGAAGCAACCCTTAAAGACGCAAGCGACCACAAGGAACTTGAAGACAGCTATAAAGCCAAGTCAGAAGAGTTGGAAGGTAAACTCCAAAAACAAGATGAATATATTGGAGAGCTAAATATTAAGGTTGTTCAATTAACATCTGAGTTGGAAGTGTATCGGACTTCGATGAAGCAGGATTCAAGTATGGATTCCCTGCTTAATGAGAAAATACAACTTCAACGCAGACTTGCTTTGTATGAGAATAGCCCCTTTACAAAAATTGGTATGTCATCTATGCCGAGAACAGCAGTAAATGTTAAGTTGTTTGAAACAAGCGGCGTAAAATACCGAAACATTAGATTTGTATTTAGTGGCAGTACTGAAAGCAGGAAGGGTACTTATAGATGCTTAAGAAATGAGTTTGCTGGTAGCAAAGAAAACCATCTCATCGTCGATTTGGTTTCTGAGTCATTTGTGGACTATGTTTTTGTAGTGCAGCCTGTTGTAAAAGGCTTAAAGTGGTTTGAAGATGGTGGAGGTGTCCAACCGTACTTATCAACCACCTGCCAAACAAATACTAAAATCCTGTCACCAGGCATGTGGTATGTAAACGATAGCTGGTTCTTAACTATCAATTGGGAAAATCGTTTGAAGGAGCTCGAAAACTCAGGCTATAAGGTAGTAATTTACTGCGGAGACCTATCTAACATAGTTAGTAGAGTTCTATTTGAAACTTTCGCTGATGTTGGAACAACTGAAATTTATGTACACGGTAACAGTGTAGGATCAAGGACAATGGTTGTTATGTCTGGAGGGGTAACAAACATTTCTCGCGCCTGTGTAAAGTATTTTGAACTGGATAAAAATGTTATGCGGTTCTATACAATGGTAGAAAGACTATGTCCTTGCGAGATTGTTAGTTACTCCAGATAATTTACAGATTGGAGATAAGGTTATGTCTAAGCAAACTAACTTACTGCTTCAAGTGCCAGATGATGTCTATTATCAGTTAGTTGAACCTATGAAGAAGGCAAAACGCTTTACTAAGCTTATTGTTACCTTACTTCAAGGTTACATGAGCAATAAGTATATTCACGACTATGCTGATGACACACTTGAAGAAGGTAGAAGGGTTACTTTTGAAGCTTTTAATAGTTCCCTTGCAGAAGCTGAAGAAGCTCTTGCCAGGATGGGTATGATTGGGGACGAGCTTCAATCTACTAACGAGGCAGGTTCTCTGGAATTTACTAAAAAGCGTGAACAAACTATAGAAGAAATGAATTCTCAGGGACTTGGGAATAAGCGTAAGTCTCAGGAAGATACTCAGTCTGAATCAGAGGCACCAGGTGTTAGTGTAAGCGACTTTGAAACTCTGTCTAAGCGAGTAGACGGTCTTGAGAGTACAATTTCTCAAAACTTTGAAAAGCTATTTGGGTTACTTGCTGGCACTGGTGAACTTACTACTAAAAGTAGTCCTACGCAGGTGAAACCTGTTGAGACTAATTCTGTATCAAGAAATGCAGCAGAAGCTGTTGCTCTGGCAGTTCAAAGTATTGAGCCGAGTTCTGATGCTAAACCGAATGAGACAAGCGAGAAGGGCACAGGCCTTGTGGTTGGAGAGGGTTTCTTAAACGATGTTTTCTCAGTAATTGGATTTCAAAGTTAGTCAAGGAGGGCATGACAAATGTCTAAGAAAAAGAAGCCTAATTCAGACTTATTAAACTATGATGTCATTTCTGCAGCAGAGGACTTGGATTGGGGAGACTCAAGTCAAGCAGAAGACGACTTTTTTGAAATAGACTGGGGAGACTCATCAAGTGCATTGTCAGATACGCCTAATCCGGAAAGTAAAAAGAAATTGACGGCAGGACGTATTATACTTGCTGTAATAATCGCTTTAGTAGTAGGGTTTGGAATTTTCCTAATTGCCGGAGCTTGGTATAAAGAGAATATCAGGTATCCTGCTCAAGAGGAGATTATCTATCAGAATACTGGAAGATACGCTATAGACAGGTTCTATGAAGGGGTAGTTCAGCTAAATTCTATTGTAGATAATAGTTACTTAAACAACGAAGTAAAATATGCAAATGGAAATGCTGATCGTATAGCCTTTATGAGAAGGGTAGCAAAATCAGTAAGCATTGGTTACTCAAAGGTCGTTGCAAAGAACATTTATGGCAACGATATGATTAACCCAAAGGATGACAGCGTTGTAAAGTGTTTGCAAAATGCAGATCCAGGTGAGGAAGTAACTCTTAATTATATCGACTATGATGCCATTGACTTTGATAAAGACG
>ODAI012227207.1_pt1 | contig 41814 bp, 37 predicted proteins | sample 1539321 | NCBI WGS metagenome assembly ODAI01 (sample SAMN02144231, study PRJEB22623) | gut metagenome | biome: sheep rumen | host: Ovis aries | place: New Zealand
ATCGGAGAGAAAATGACTGAGACTGAGAGAAAATTTTATCAGAATTCCTCAAAAAGCTGGCTTTCGGCCGTGCGGAGCATGGAAACACGCGGGAAAAAGCAGCTTCTTCCCTCAAATGGCAATTTGTATGCCTATGCCGCAAACAATCCTGTCAAGTATACAGACCCGGATGGGAAAGTTGTAAACTTTGTTATAGGGGCTGCCATTGGCTTTGTTACAGCTGCAGTTTCTGAAATTGGTGAAAAAATGATGAGTGGGCAGTCGCTCTCTGAAGCTGCTAAAAATACATTTACAAGTGGAAAATCATGGGCTGTTATGGGAGCATCTGCCGCAATAGGGGCTGCGACTTCTGGTGTTTCAGGAATTGCTGTAAAAGCAGCAACATCGACCTCAAAGGCTGTTATTTCACTTGCAGCAAAAGAAGGTACAAAAGAAATTGCAAAAGTGGCCTTAAAAACAACTTTGATAAATACAGCTTCAGGTGCAGTTGATGCAGGATTAAAAGATGTCGCAACTAAAGGTATAAAAGGACAAGAACAAAATTTTGGTGATACATTAAATAAAATGACCGATGGCGCAACAACAGCCCTTTTATTTACAGGTATTACAGAAGGTTGCATTGCTGTAAATACTGCGACATCAGGACAGATTACAAATGTTTTGACAGGAACAAAATCGAATTTTAATATGCATCAGCCAAAATGGGCGGGGTCTGTTGGTGTGACTGGAGAATCGATTGTACCTGCAGCCTTAGATATAAAAAATGAATTAAAAAAATCAACTGTGCATTATGGTGATTGACATGAGAAAATTTCCTTCTTTCATAAAATGGCTAACAATCACGCTAATCGCTCTTCTGATTTCTGTTTTTATTTCAATAGAAATTGATAAGATTCATTTATTTAATGACAGGACAAGTTCGATTATTTTCAAGGTTATTTTTTTTGTAATTTATGCTATATTGCTATTCTTTTGGGTAAGAAATGATAGAAATTGGTGGAGGTGACAAAAAATATAAGTTTAAAACGGTTTATTCGTATAGTCTTTCCCAAATCCCGCTGTATAGTGGAATTTTCGCCCTGTCTTAGTCACAACAATAGGCGTTTGCGGGAGTTGGGGCGATAGCCGAAAAATCTAAAAATCTTTCAAGCATCTGTCAAAAAACATTCGACAGATGCTTTTTTTTTTGCTATAATCATGTTAGGTGGGTAAAATGACAAAAAAGTTTCTTTGCCGCAAGCGGGTTTTGGCTTCGCTTTTGGCTTTTTTGCTTTCTTCGGCGCAATTTTCTGTTTTTGCGCAAAATTCAAATCAAACGACTGATTCTTCTGCAATGACCGAGATTTCTTCATCTTCGGTGGAGTCTCAAGATTTTTCTTCAAATTCTTCAAATCAAAATTCAAATCTTTCGGCACAAAACTGGAACTGGTCAAGCGGTGGCGAGCAGAGTCAAAGTCAGCCGTCATCAATCGGCCTTTTCTTCCGTATGGTATTTGCCCTCGCTCTTGTTCTTGCTGCCGCCTATCTTGCCATAAGGGTACTGAAGCGTGGAACTAAGCTTTCAAATTCTGACGACCCGTTTTTGCGCCATGTCTCCCATCTTGCTTTGAGCGCAAGCCGTTCGGTCGATGTTGTCACGATTTTAGACCACGCATACATTCTTGGCGTATCGGATAATGCTGTCAATCTTGTGGGAGAAATCACGGATCAGGAACTTGTGAATTCCATGAATCTTTACGCCGACAAAAAAGACAATACCAAACGACCGCGCTCATTCAATGATATACTCAATATTTTCATGCCTGGCGGCGGGGCGCAAAGCAAGGGCGAGAATGTATTCGGCTCTAGCGCATGGAACGCCTCAGAGTCGCTCCGCCGTCAGCGCGAGAGGCTCAACGAGAATGAGGAAGGGGGCGAGTAAAATGAAAGATGCGATTTCAATCTCCTTTCACAAATGGCTTCCGAAAATCGTGCTCGCCGCTTTTATCTCAGTTTTCTGCCTTTTCCCGGTAGCTTCTCAGTCAAGTCAGAATAGCAATTTCCCTCAGGGCTCGACGAATGGAAGAACTGAGATGAGTGGGCAGGTTCGCGGACTTGACTTTCCCAACATCGATGTGAATATTACCCGTCCTCAGTCGGGCGAGCAGATTGCCTTTTCGGTACAGCTCCTTCTTTTGCTCACGGTTCTTACTCTTGCTCCAAGTCTTCTGATTCTTACCACATGTTTTTTGCGTTTTTCAATCGTGCTTGATTTTATTAAGCGTGCTCTTTCCCTTCAGCAGGTTCCGCCGACATCGGTTTTGAACGGAATCGCGCTTTTTATGACGATTTTTATCATGTTCCCGACCTTGCAGCGTGTTTACAACAACTCTTTCCGCCCGCTCTCGAACGGCGAGCTTACTATCGAGCAGGCTTACCGAGAAGCAGAGGCTCCTCTCCGAGAGTTTATGCTACGGCAGACAGTCGTTGAGCAGCCTGATGGAAGCATGGGCTCTCGTTATATTTCCACCTTTCTTACTATGGCGAATCTTCCGGCTCCAAACGGACCAGAGGATATCCCCACTTATGTGATTGTTCCTGCTTATATTCTTCATGAACTTACAGTGGCCTTTCAAATAGGTGTTTTCCTGTATATTCCATTTATTGTCATAGATATGGTTGTTGCTAGTATTCTCATGAGTATGGGCATGATGATGCTCCCTCCAGTTCAGATTTCCATGCCATTTAAACTCATGCTTTTTGTCATGGTTGATGGTTGGGGCTTGCTGACGCAACAGCTTTTCTTGTCTGTGATTCGTTAGGAGGTAAGAAGTGTCTATAGGGCTTATCGTAAATCTTATGAGAGGGGCTGTTTTTCAGGTTTTTATCCTGTGCGCTCCTGTTCTTGGGGCGGCTCTCATCGTTGGTCTCATTGTCGCAATTTTTCAGGCGACTACTTCGATTCAGGAACAGACGCTTACTTTTTTACCTAAAATGCTTGTGATTCTTTTGATACTTGCGCTTTTTGGTGGTTGGATGTTCTCTATGATGGGCAACTATACGGTCAACTTGTTTTCTCAAATTCGGAACATTTCTTAGCAGAAAAGTGGTGCTTGAATTATGTTAGAGCGGATTCTAACGAATGCTCCGATTTTTCTCCTTATTGCGGTGCGTTGCTTTGCTATGATTATGACGCTTCCGCTTTTTTCTATCCGAAATGTTTCTCGCGTTGCAAAAGTGGCTTTTACCGGCTATATGGCATATCTTATTTTTCCCCATGTGGATCTTTCTGTATATGCGCCCTATATTGCCTATGACGGAGCTTTGTCGCTGCCTTATGTCGCCCTGCTTGTTGGTGAAGGTCTTATCGGTATTCTTACTGGTTTTTATGTGACGATTATTTTTGCTGCTTTCAGTTCTGCGGGTCAGTTTTTTGCCTTTCAGATGGGATTTTCCGCCTCTGAAGTTTATGATGCTCTTTCTCAAGTTGAGAATCCTTTGATGGGGCAGTTCTTTAATCTTGTCGCCATGCTCATTTTCTTGCAGAGCGATTGGGCTCTTATGCTTTTTTCAAAGGCCTTGCTCTCAAGTTTCGATTCTCTCAATGCGCTGAATCTTGTGTTGCAGCGTGAGAATATGATTCAATTTTTGCTCGGTGGACTTACGAAATTGTTCGCTGATGCTTTTGTTATTTCTCTCCCGATTATGGGAACTCTTCTGCTTATTTCGGTGACTATGGGAATCCTTTCGAAAGCTGCTCCTCAAATGAACCTTATGAGCGAAGGTTTTCCGATTATGATTCTGACTTCATTCTTTATAATCACTGTTGTTTTTCCTCAAATTTGTGAATTCTTCATTCATTCTTTTGAAGCAGGATTTGCAAGCCTTCAGCGTTTGTTTACGATTGTCGGAGGTGGAGCATGAGCGGGGAAGAATTCGAATTCATTGATCTTCAGTGGTTTGCTGCTGAAGACGAGGGACGAACGGAAGAGCCTTCCGAGTATAAACTCCGTAAGGCGCGTGAAGAGGGGCGGGTTGCAAAAAGTCAGGAGCTTTGTTCTGCGCTTGTTATGCTCGTAACGGTAATCGTGCTTATCATTGCCGCTCCTTATTTCTGGCGCTGGTTTGAGGAAATCCTTGTTTTTTATTTTACCCATGCGACTGAAACGGAGATGCTGCAAAAACGCTTCTTTTATCACTTTTTGATTTCCCTTGCAAAAATGGTTCTGCCACTTGCTTTGTGTGGTATTGTCGCTGGAGTTCTGGCTAATCTGATTCAGAACAGGGGTTTTATTTTTTCAACGAAGCCCATTGAGCCTCAGTTTTCTAAAATTACTCCGCGAATTGGTCAATATCTTAAAAAGACACTTTTTTCATTTGAAGGTGGGTTTAATGTAGCGAAATCATTTGTTAAGGTTGGAATGGTAGGCTTTGTTTCCTTTATGATAATTCGCCTGAATATAAACATAATTCTTGAATTTATAAATGCTTCCAGCGTTCATCACGCTGTGGGGAAAATTGCATGGACAGCGGCCCAAATTCTTGCTGCCTGTGCAATCATTTTCCTTGGAATTTCCATTCCTGACTATCTTGTGCAGCGCAAGCAGTTCATCGAGAGCATGAAGATGACCAAGCAGGAAGTTAAGCAGGAGTACAAGGAGATGGAAGGTGACCCTGAGGTAAAAGCTCACTTGCAGGCTGCTCAACGGGAACTTTTGCAACGGAATATGCCCCAGCAGGTCGCAAAATCCGATGTTGTCATCACGAACCCGACCCATTTTGCGGTCGCGCTCATGTATGATCAGGCCGTTTCCGACGCACCGCAAGTTATGGCGAAGGGAAGCGATAATCTTGCCTTCAGAATCCGTGAGATTGCAAAAGAAAACGATGTTCCTATCGTAGAAAATCGTCCTTTGGCCCGCGGGCTCTATGCAGAAACTGAAATCGGTGATATAATACCTAGTGACTATTTCTCTGCTATTGCAACGATTTATAGTCATCTGGAAAAATTTAATAAAAAGTAGTGAGCTATTTCGGGTGGGGATTTGAATGGCGAGCCGTTTTAATTTAAAAAATGTTTTGGGGAACATTGAGAATCATGCTGTAGCCGCAGCTGCAATTGCTGTCGTGCTCATGCTTTTGATTCCCGTACCGGGAGTCCTTCTGGACTTCCTTATGATTATAAACATTTCAATTTCTGTTATAGTTCTTCTCGTTGTTCTTTATACGCCCAAATCTTCTGATTTTACATCTTTTCCCCGCGTTTTGCTTTTTGCCACTCTTTATGGCCTTGCCCTTAATGTGTGTTCCACGCGATTGATTCTCACAAAGGCTTCTGCAACCGGTTACCGTAACTTTCCCGGCAACATGCTGAAAGCCTTTTCTTCTATTGTAACTGGTGACAATCCGATGAGTCCGTCAACGACAGGTTTGGTCATCGGTATGGTGATTTTTATCATCCTCATTATCATTCAGGTCATCGTCATCACAAAGGGTGCCACCCGCGTTTCTGAGGTCGCAGCCCGATTCAGTTTGGACGCCATGAACCAGAAATTCTTCGCCGTCGATTCTGAACTCAATTCAGGCTATATCACGGACGAAGAGGCTCGTGACAAAAAAGCCGCCATTCAGCGGGATATCGACTTTTACTCAAGCATGGACGGTGCCTCAAAGTTCGTCAGCGGAAATGTTAAGGCCGGTATTTTCATTACGGCCATTGACTTGATTGCGGGAATCATTGCCGGCGTCGCTATTGGTGGAATGCAGTTTGGGGACGCGGCAAGCACTTATTCACGACTTACCATTGGTGACGGCCTTCTCGGTCAGCTTCCGTCGCTTTTGCTTTCTTTTGCCACAGGTCTTATCGTTACCGGCAATTCAAGTGACGAAGTCCTTGGTGATCAGCTTAAAAAACAGCTTACGGCAAGCGGTTATGTCTACATTATTACTGGCGTTACCCTGGCTCTAATGAGCCTTATTCCCAACTTTCCCTGGTATCTTTTGCTTCCTGTTGGTGCGCTTTTTGTCTTTTACGGTTATCGTCTTGTTCGTAGTGAGAAGGCTTCCTTTGCTAAAAAGCTTGAGGAAGAGCAGAACGCAAAAAACAAGAAAGCGGCCGGAGAAAATGGTGAGGTCAGCCCTGTAGTTCCTCTCGATGCCCTTTGCCTTGAACTGGGCTATGCTCTTATTCCTCTCGTGGACAAAGAAAAAGGCGCGGAACTTCTTGAGCGAGTCACTCGAATCCGCCGTGAAGCAGGCCTGGATTTGGGCTTGGTTGTTCCGAAAATCCGTATCATCGATAATATGACCCTTGCTCCTGATGAGTACAGCTTTAAAATCAAGGGAATTGAGGCTGGTCGTTCTCGTATTAAAATGGGTTATTATATGTGCATGAATACGGGTTCTGTTACCGAAGAGCTTAAAGGCGAGGCTACGACCGATCCTGCATTTGGTGTTCCTGCTATTTGGGTTAGTGAAGAGCAGCGTTCTGAGGCAGAAAATGCTGGTTATGCCGTTGTTGACCCTCCGACTATTATCGCAACTCACATCACTGAGATTATTCGTTCTCATGCGGCAGAGATTCTTGGTCGTCTTGAGACAAAGGCTATTATCGACAAAATTAAAGAAACGAATCCTGTTGTTGTTGATGAAGTCCTTAATACATACAAATACACTTATGGCGACATTGAGCGTGTTCTTCAAGGCTTGCTTAAAGAGCAGGTTTCTATCCGTAATATCGTCGCTATCCTCGAAACTTTGGCAAATTATGGTAACATGCCGCATAATAACTGGCTCCTTGTGGAGAAAGTGCGTGAAGCCCTCGGTCTTCAAATCTGCTTGCAATATGTAGACAGCCGTGACCCGAATAAAAAACTCAGTGTTCTTCAGGTCTCGCAGTCTGCCGCTGAGAAGATTATGAGCCATTGTGTGGTTCCGAATGACGGCGGACAGCCTTTCGTGGCTTTCGATCCTGTTGACGGACGCAAGTGGATAAGCGCCGTTAGCTCAGCTATGGCATCGGTTCGTGAGCGAAATTACCTCCCTATTTTGCTCTGCGGTACTGCCGAACTCCGTCAGCTTGTGCACAATTCACTTTGCAGGGAAATGCCAGGAACTGTCGTGCTTTCACTGAATGAAGTTGTTGCGGCTGGAAATAATGTTAATTTGGAGATTCTTGGAGAAATAAATGTATAACGACGGTTTTGCTTTATCTGCTGATAAGAATAATCCAAAAACAACTCCTGCATATTCTGGTATTACCGGATATGCCCGAAATGACGAAGAGACTCAGGTCATTGTTGGAAAGAGTGTTGAGGAATGTAAGCAGAAATTGTTCAATTTGTACCAGCATAATTACAAAATCTGGGGACAGAGGCAGGTTCTGAAACCCGGTATTCTCGGTGGCCTTTTTGGACAGCGTGAATATTACGAGGTTAGGTATACGATTGGTCAGCCGAAACCCTTGTCATCACAGGAATCTTTTCAAAAAAGCCGTGATGAGATTCTTACGAAAGCAGGAAGTAGCGTTACTAATACGCTTCAGATTGCAACGCTGGATAAAAAACTCGATGAAATGAAAAAAATAATGGAAGCGAATATGAAAAATATCGCTGCCGCCACAAACGCTGGTGATAAACCTTTGTCTATTCAAAAAATCGAGGATTTGCTTCAAGAAAATGAATTCACATTTGCATATATAAATAAAATTACCACAAGACTGCGTTCAGAACTGTCTGTCGATGAACTTGAGGATTTTGACTATGTGCAAAAAAAAGTCGTTGACTGGATTGGTGAGTCTGTTAAAATTGCTCCAAAAATTCCCCATACATATCCCCATGTAGTTATCGTAGTTGGTCCTACTGGAGTTGGAAAAACGACTACTATAGCAAAATTTGCCGTTAATCTTATCAAAGAGGCTCATGAAAAAAATGAACCTCGTCCCCGTGTAAGAATGCTTACTACTGATCACACCAGGGTTGGTGCCGTTGAGCAAATCAAAAGATACGGTGATGTCATGGAAATTGAAGTTGACAAGGCTGAGACTGCCGCCGATGTAAAGAAAATCTTTGAAACCTACAAGGATAATCTTGATGTTCTTTTTATTGATACGCCAGGATACAGTCCCAAAGATTTTGAAAACCTCGGAAAAATGCGAAAAATGCTGGAAGTGCAGGGGATTCATCCTGATGTTTACCTTGCTGCCACGGCTTCGTCAAAAGCCCGTGATTTAATTTCAATCATTCAGAATTATGAAGTCTTTAATTTCTCTTCTGTAATTATTACGAAATGGGACGAGACTTCTGCAATCGGAAATGTAATCAGCGTTCTTTCTGAAAAAGGAAAGGCTGTTTCATATATCACTGACGGACAAACTGTCACGAAAAATATTGAGCGCGCGTCTGTCGTTCGATTCTTAATAAATTTACATGATTTCACTATTGACCGCAAGCATATAGATGAGACATTCCCGGAGGATAAATAATTATGGAAGATCAGGCACAGGAACTCAAAGAAATGATGTCTAATAACCGCAAGACAAGGATTATCGCTATTACGAGCGGTAAGGGCGGTGTCGGAAAGTCAAATCTTTCCGTTAATATGGCGATTGCCTATGCCCAGCAGGGAAAGAAAGTCATTCTTATTGACGGTGACTTGGGAATGGCCAATGTAAATGTTCTTATGAACATCGTCCCCCAGTATAATCTCATGCAAGTCATCAACAAGCAGAAGACCATGCAGGAAATCATCACCGACACAGAATTCGGGATTAAATTTATCGCAGGAGCCAACGGTTTCTCAAAAATCGCTAACCTCACTGTGGATGAGCTGGATTATTTCGCAAAGCAGTTCGCTATGCTGGGTAACGCCGACATCATCCTTATTGATACAGGTGCTGGTATCGCAAACAATGTTCTCCAGTTTGTCGCTGCCGCCGATGAGGTTTATGTCGTCACGACTCCGGAGCCAACGGCAATTACCGACGCCTACGGCATCATCAAAATCATTACCACCGAGCTTGTTGACCGCGAGACGAACATTAAATTGCTTGTAAACCGCGTTCACTCTGCTGACGAAGGAAAACGCATTTCAGAGCGAATCATAAACATCGCCGCTCAATTCCTTAACTACAAGGTGGATTATATCGGCTTCGTATATGATGATCCGGTCGTTCAAGCTTCGGTTATCCGACAAAAGCCATTTATCGTTGTAAATCCGACTTCAAAGCCTGCCCAGTGTATTAAGCACATCGTCGGACGAATCGAGAAAAGCGATAATGGAACTTCAGAAGGAGTTTCCAGCTTCCTCAAAAAATTCTTGCGGAAAAACTAGTTATTTCAGTTCTTTTTCAGAAAAGTGGCGGCAAAAATGATAAAAAACTTGACCGAATGAATTTTCTGATTTAAACTCTTATATGGGAGGAAAATATGATAAACCCGAAAAATATATGCGTCTCGGCTTGTATCGGGTTTTTTCTGTCTTTTTTTATTGGATTGCTTTCCGATGTCCGTTTTTCGCATGTTTTAATCCGTGCTTTTTCCTTTGCGCTGGTTTTTGCTGCTCTCTGCATCGGCGTCACTTTCCTGTATCAAAAATTTCTTTCCAATGATAACGGCGGTTTTTCTGCTGAGGCTGAAACTGTTTCCCAAAAAACGACTTCTGGCGGTGTCGTAAATATTGTTGTTGACGATTCAAATCTTTCTGATGATGGCTTGGCTCCAAAATTTACGATTATGAGCAAACATGTCGGTGATTTGGCTAAATCTGATGAAGCTGTAAAAAAAGAAGAGCCTGTCAAAGCCCAATCGAAAAGTCCCGAAAGTATTTCTGCGGCTCCTTCACCACAGGAAGCTCCTGCAGTGCAGCCATCTGCTGCCGTAGATAATAATTCTGGTCAGAATGATTCTTCATTTAAACCAGTAAGTTTGGCTGATACACAGGCGCAGTCAAAGCAAGAACCCGCTCCTGCTTCGGCTCCTGCTGCTGATTCAAATTCGATTGAGCAGTTGGACGAATTGCCTGATATCAGCTCGATGAGTGAGAGTCCCTCTGATTCCTCATCAGATTCTGTTCTTGATTCTGTAAATGAGGTTGTAAGCGACTCGGAATTTGCTTCGGGTGGAGCTCCTTTAAAAGAGCAGCCTGTTAGCGGAGATACAAATGTTATGGCGAAAGCTATTCAGACATTATTGGCACAGGATAATTAATACAAAGGTGTGAATATGGATAATACAAAAACGCAAATTATTAATGATGAAGAAGAAGACGCACTTTGGGAAGAATTTAAAAAGACCAAATCTGCGGCTCTGCGCGACAAAATCATCCGAAAGTATATGCCTTTGGTAAAATATGTTGCCGGTAAGGTTTCGGTTGGTCTGCCAGCGAGCATGGAATTCGATGATTTGGTCGGTTTCGGACAGTTCGGACTTCTTGATGCAATTAGCAAATACGATTTAGATAAAAAAGTAAAATTCAAGACTTATGCTGTTACCCGAATCCGTGGTGCGATTTTTGATGAAATGCGTCAGCTTGACTGGGTTCCTCGTTCTGTTCGTCAGAAATCCCGTGAAATCGAAGATGTCATTGCGGGTTTGGAGTCACGGCTTTCTCGTCCTGCAACTGATGAAGAAATAGCAAAAGAAATGAATCTCTCTTTGGAAGAGTACCAGCATACGGTTATGAAGGTTAGCGGTACATCTGTCCTTTCTCTCAATGATGTCTGGTATTCAGGAGATGATTCGGATCATCTTTCAATCGGAGATTCAATTGAATCCCCCCAGAGCCTTAATCCTGATGTTCAGGTCGAGCGTGAGGAAATTCGAAAGGTCATCATACAGGCAATTAACGAGCTTCCCGAAAAAGAAAAAATGGTCATTGTTTTGTACTATCATGAAGACTTAACATTTAAGGAAATCGGTCAGGTTCTCGATGTGTCCGAGTCTCGTATTTCACAGCTTCATTCGAACGCAAACTTGCATCTGCGTGCAAAACTTACTAATTTCAGAAAGGGAATTTTCTAATTTTTTATGATAACGCTCGAAATAATTCGCAAGGATATGGCAGACTTTCTCTCAAAAGACAAAGATATTGAGTGTGTTGAGGTGCGTGCCGATACGCTCGACGAGGCTTTGGCTGATGCTGCCGTGCAGTTTGATACGAAAGTTTCTAATCTTGAGTATGAAGTCATCGAGCGAGGTTTTGATGGTTTTTTAGGAATTGCAAAGAAACCCTGGTTTTTGAAAGTTTATCAGAATCCTGACATGGTTAAAAAAGTCGTTGTGGGTAAGAACGGCGAGATTATCGAATCAGAAGACGAAGAGAATATCGAAAAAATTGTTTCAAAAAACGGCGAATACTTTATCCATCATTTTGGTCCAGAAATCATGCTCAAGGTTACTTTGCCTGTGGGTGAAGGAGTTCCTGTCATTGAGGATGTTGTCATTGAAGATTTGCAACGCCCTGATACAAAGAGTTTTGATGAAGACCTTGTTCGCTCGCTTGTCAAAAACGGAACTGATGATGAGTATAAAGCTGTCGGAGAGTACAATCATGAGGCCTCTGCCGACGCGATTTTCGTTATTGACATTTCAAGCGATGAGTTAAAGGCAACGGCAACAATCAATCCTCCGTCTTTGGGCGGAGCTGATGTAACGGCCGAAGCAATTGAAAAGGCCCTTGGGCAGCAAGGAGTTGTCGCCGGCATCTCAAAAGAGAAAATTCAGGCTCTTGTCGATCGCCCGATTTATAATGAACCAGTCGTTGTTGCTGAAGCAATTTTGCCGATTGACGGAAAAGACGCTTATATTACATACAACTTTGAGACAGACCGATCAAAACTTCGCGCAAAACAGGCGGCGAATGGTCAGGTCGATTTTAAGGAACTTAACCTTATCCAGAATGTAGTCGAAGGACAACCGCTTGCGCAGAAAATGCTTGCAGAGCAGGGAAAGGCTGGAAAGACGCTTTACGGTCGTTATCTTGAGGCGAAAAATGGCAAGGATATCCAGCTCCCTCTTGGAAAAAATGTCCGTGTCGATACGGATGGACGCACGATTCTTGCAGATGCCAACGGTCAGGTTCTTCTTATAAATGATAAAATTTGTGTTGAGCCAATTATGGAAGTCGATGGCGTCAATATCAAAACAGGAAACATTACCTTCCTCGGAACTGTTATTGTCAAAGGTGCGGTCGAAGATGGATTCAATGTCAAGGCTTCTGGAAATATCGAAGTCTCTGGCACTGTCGGAAAGTGTACGCTTGAATCGGACGGCGATATCATCGTTTCTTCAGGTATCATCGGTCGAGACGAAGGAAAAATCGTCTGTGGCGGCTCTCTTTGGGCAAAATTCATTCAGAATACAACTGTTCAGGTTGAAGAAAATGTCATTGTAACAGACTCAATCATGAACAGTGAGGTCTCGGCCCAAAAACGCATTATACTTAATGGAAAACGAGCCCAGATTACGGGCGGAAATGTTTTTGCTACAGAGGCCGTTATTGCTAAGAATATTGGCTCTGAAGGCGGTGGTACGGAAACAACTATTTCTGTAGGTTTCGATCCGAGGGCTAAAAAGAGATTGGAAGAGTTGCTTGAGATGCAGAATAACAATATTAAGCAACTTGATGAACTTGAGCTTAATATTTCAACTCTTGAAAATATGAAAAAGGTACGAAAGTCTCTTCCAAAAGAAAAAGAAGAGAGTCTTGTATCTCTCAATGAGCAGAAGAATGAAATAATTGAAGAGAATATTAAATATAATGAAGAAATTGAGCAGATTCAGGCTCGGCTTCGGGAACTCAAAAATATCGGAAAAGTTTATGCGTCAGGAACTGTTTATTCCGGCGTGAAAATCTTTGTTCGTGACGAAAAAGACGAGGTTAGAGCAGATACGAAGAGTGTTACATTCTTCTACGAAAACGGATTTGTTCGGCGCGGAAAATATGAGCAACCTAATATGGATGATATAAAAGGTCCGGAGGGTTATAGCTAATGAGTGTTTCGCCGCTTGATTTGCAGACAATGTATGCAAATATGAACAATGTAGCCCGAACCGTTTCTCATCAGCAACAAGGAGTGGTGCTTGCGCAGCAGCTTCAGGAATCAAAGATAATTCAGCAAAATGCAGAGAAAGCGGCTCAAGTTCATAAGGCTGCAGATAATGAGGCGAAGTCAAGCGGAATAAACGATGAGGGGCATCAAGGAAGCGGTGGCGGAGCCTCTTCAAAGAAAAAACAAAAAGATAATCAGGAAGAGGGGCTTCCGCGGCGAGAGTCAGAAATCCGCGAGTCTTATCTAGGCATTCATATTGATATTGAAAGGTAATAACTAATGGCAGTTGTTTTTATTGCGGCTTTTTTTTGTGTATTGAATATAAGCCTTTGGATTACGATTATCCTAAAATTCAAGAAGCTTTTTTCTACAGATGATATCATCGCTTCGACCAGGGAAGAAATGGATAATATGATTGCTGATATGAACAGAAATGCCGGCCGAAACATTGAACTCATCGAGGATAGAATCAAACAGCTTAAACTTGTTGTTGCAGAAGCTGACCGGCATATTGAGACGGCAAAACGAGAAATAGAAAGCCAGAAAAGTGCTCTTTCTTATCAGCAAAAAATCGATTCAGTTGTTAATGCGAAAAAATCATCTCAGTCTGGATTTTCAGCTTCTGAAAGGGCAGCTCAAAAGTATCTTCAAACTCAGAATATTTCAGCAGGCTTGCAGTCGGGAAATCGTTATGAGATAACTGATGAAGGAAATCGGCATGTTAAGCATGGTCGTGATGTTCAGGGTGATTTGTTTGAACAGGCAGAGGCCGATGATAACAAGAGCATTGTCTCTGATACAGGTACTACTTTTACCGTTGAAAGTGACGGCTCTTCGTATGCCAGTGTTCCTGTTATTGGTGGAAATGTGAGCTATGCGGACGATCCTATACATCCGCAAAAGAAATTCGGTGAGCTTGTCAGGGATTTGCATTATGCCGGTCATTCAGTAGAGGAAATTGCGCGTGAATTGAATAGTTCCACGACAGAAGTGCAGCTTGTTATTGATATGGACTTAGGATTTTAATTTTTTTGCTTTATTTGATTCGTACCAGTTTTCGATTAGTTTCCATTCTTTTAAGAGTTGTGCAGTTTTTTCTTTCGCTACTTTTTGTAAAACTGGATTATCGTTTCGCCTGTCGGGATGATAATACATTAATTTTTCGCGGTAGATTCTTTTTGCCGAGTCAAAATCCGCCTCTTCGCTTATTCCGATAAAATCAAATGCCGCCTTGATTTCGGCAGGAATCCTTTTTTTTGTTTTTTGAGCGGGCGGGGGAGATGCTTTTTCTGCTTCTTTTTGTATAAAATTAAAATCCGAGAATGTATTCTCAATTCTTTCGTTTTGAGAAGTCTCCCCGGATTTTGGAAGTTCACCCTTTTCGAGGGCTTCGCTGAGCAAATCGCCCAGCTTGTCGAACATTGTCATTAAATTACTGTGCCAGACGGGATGACCGCGCCTTTTCGGATGACGATGATTCCCTCTGAACTATAGAATGAAACTCCGTTGTCGAGTTTGTTTTCGCCGTCAGGGTAGACTTTGCCGCTTACATTGATGCTACAGTTGTCACCGATAGCCGCGTCTTTGTCGATGATGGCTTTTGCAATCTTACAGTTCTTTCCGATTCCAATGTTTGGACGACCTTCCTTTTTGTTGTCGGCTTTTGCCTCTTCGTTTTCGTAGAAATCTGCGCCCATAGTGATTACGCCGTCAAGCTCGCTGCCTTCTCGGATAATCGTCCTTACGCCAATGACAGATTTTGTGATTGACTTTGCGTTGATGATCATACATCCTTCTGTGAGAAGGGAATTTTCGATGTGCGGAGCCCCGTTGACTTTTGGCGGCGGAAGGTTTCGCATGTGTGTGTAAATCGGTGCGTCCGCGTCGTAGAAGTTGAATGGAGGATGGTCAAGGGTGAGATCCAAGGTTGAGTTGTAGAAGCTGCGGATTGTACCGATGTCTTCCCAGTAGCCGTCGAAGATGTATGAGTTGACCTTTTTGTTTTTGATTGCGCGGGGGATAATCTCTTTGCCGAAGTCAGTGAATTCGTTGTCCAGCATTTCTTCCATTGTTTTTGCGTTGAAGATGTAGATGCCCATTGAGGCGAGATATTCCTTTTCGGCCGGCAAGTCTCCGCGGGCATTTGCGGGAATCTTCCAGTTGCCGCTCTTTAAGACATCGACTGATGGTTTTTCGATGAATTCAGTGATGGCCTGCTTGTTGTCGATTTTCATGATGCCGAAACCAGTTGCGTCCCGTTCGTTTACGGCTGTGGTGGCAATCGTGATGTCAGCGCCGCTTGCGATATGACTGTCCATGAAGGCCTTGAGATCCATGCGGTAGAGCTGATCGCCAGAGAGAATGATGTAGTGGGTCGGGTTCTGTGAGCGGAAGTGAACCATGTTTTTTCGGACTGCGTCTGCCGTGCCCTCAAACCAGCCTGAGTGTTCCAGTGTTTGCTCTGCTGCCAGAATCTCTACGAAGCCCTTTGAGAAATGGTCGAAATTGTATGAGCTTGTGATGTGGTGGTGTAGTGAAGCCGAGTTAAACTGCGTGAGAAGATAAATCTTGCGGTAGCCTGAATTGATACAGTTTGAGATTGGAATGTCAACGATTCGGTATTTGCCACCGAAAGGAACTGCCGGCTTGGAGCGTTCTTTTGTAAGAGGGTAAAGCCGTGTTCCTTTACCGCCGCCCAAGATGATTGCCAAAACTCGTGGTTCTTTTGAATTTGCCATAATGTATACGCTCCTGAAAATTTAATTGTGTATTTTTAATGTCTATTCAATAATCATAACCCCAAAAAAAGGAGATTGCAAATTATTTCTAGCAGAATTTTGTGGTTTGATAAAAAAAAGTGTGCTATTATAGTAAAAGCCTCTTCGGACGGCTTTTTTATGCTAAAAAAAATCGGATTTTTGGTCTCTTCTTATTTTGTCTCTCTGCCTTATCTTTTGGGATACATCGGAAAGGTCTTTGTTGGTACGACCGGATTTTTAAAGAGAGAAAAGGCTGCTCGAAAAGTTCTTGTCATGCAGCTTTTGTTCACTTTTATTGAAGCCCTTCCCATTGTCGTAGTCCTTTCGGCAGCCTTTGGTTCTGCCATGTTCATTATCGGTTATTCTTTCTTGCAGTCAATTGGTCAGGAATCTTTGATTTATGGGCTTTTATCCCTTTTGATTATGCGGGAGCTTGGACCTGTCCTGGTTGCCTTTGTAGTCATCGCCCGTTCGGCAACTGCTATAGCCACCGAACTTGGAGGAATGGTCACTTCGCATCAAATCGAAAGCTATGTCGCCTGCGGAATTGACCCTATAGATTACCTTGTCGCTCCGCGTTTTTTAGGAGTGACACTTTCTATGTTTTTTTTGAATCTTTATTTTTCTCTCTGCGGACTCCTTGGCCCGGCTCTTATCTCACAATTTATTAGTCCCCTTGGTTCGGCCGGCTATGTAACGAACCTGTTGAAAACGGTCTCTGCCTTTACGATTATCACTTCAATGCTGAAAAGTTTTATTTTTGGCATGATTGTCTCAATTATTGCGACCTACTATGGTTTTAATGTCGAGCGCGCCTCTACCGAAATTCCTGTCGCTGGAATTCAGGCTGTTTCAAAGTCTTTTGTCGGAATTATTCTGGCTGATGTCGTTATCATTGTTCTTTCTTCAATGTGAGGCTAAAATGGCTCTTTTTACTCTGGAAAACCTTTACTTCAAGTCTCGTAACCAGGAAATTATCAGGGGCGTCAATCTTGAAATCGAAAAAGGCTCAGTCGTTGGATTGACGGGAAAGTCTGGTGGCGGAAAGTCAACCTTGCTAAAACTTATCGCCGGAATCCTCGTTCCTTCTTCTGGTAAGGTCTTGTATGAAGGCGTTGACATTCAGTCGATGAATAATATAAAAAACAAAGAGTTCCGGCGGAAATGCGCCTTCGTTTTTCAGGATTCTGCCTTGTGGGCGAATCAGGATATTCAGCAGAACCTGAATCTTCCTCTTCAAACCCACAATCCGGATATGACTTATTCCCAGCGTCTCGAAAGAATCCATGAGATTTGTTCGATTGTAAAGTATGACCGGTCCCTTCAGCTCAGACCCGCAGATTTGTCTATGGGAGAGCAAAAAAGAATTGCATTTGCAAGAGCACTTATAAACAATCCTGAAGTGCTTTTCCTGGATGAGTGTACCGAGTCACTTGACCGAAAAGGAGTTGAGGTTATTATGTCCCTGCTTAATTCTTTTGTGAACGAGGGAAAAACCGTGATTTATGTAAGCCATAGCTCTGTATTCATTACTTCTCTGGCTGGCAAGGTTCTTGTTATTGAAGAAGGTCAATTAAGTGAGTAAAATAAAGGCAAAAGTATGAAATTTAAAATTCGTTATGCTGATCAGATTGTCGGATTATTCTCATTGATTGGACTTGTCGCGCTTGTTCTTTTTATTTTTTTAATCGGTGCCAAGCAGAGTTGGTTTGCCAAAAAAAACAATTATTATACTTATTTTACATCAGGCTCCGGCTTTTCGACTGGTATGGATGTCACTTACAAGGGCTTCTCAATCGGTAAAATCAAAAAGGTTGAGCTTGACGGCTATGATGTTCGCGTTGATTACTACATTCTTGGAGAATATGCTGATTATGTAAAAGAAAATTCTCTCGTAGAATTAATAACGAGCCCGATTGGTCTTGGCGCTTCCTTTATTTTCCATCCTGGAAAGGGACCTGACTTACTTCCTTCTGAATCAGAGATTTATCGCATTGATTCTATCGCTGCCCGTGAGATTATCGCTGCTAAAAAAATTCGTCTGGATAGTCAAGAAGATTCTATCGGCGTACTTATGAAAAAAGTCTCCACGGTTCTTGATAATGTCAATATGCTCCTCTTTACGGTGAATGGAGCGCTTGATGGAAGGGGGAACTCAACCCTCAAGGATCTTGTCTCAAATGTCAACGATATTACGAAAAATTTAGCTTTCCTTACTGACAGCCTTAATGATGAGCAGGGGGCAGTTCCTTCTTTGCTGGGACCAGAGCTTTCCAATAATTTGAATCATGCTCTTTCAAATGTTGCGGTTATTACCGAGGAGCTTGCTTCTATTTCAGAAACCGCAGATATCCTTATAAACAATGCATCTCCTGAAGTTAATTCGATTCTTGTCCAACTTAATGCGACTCTTCTCGATGTTCAGGATGTTCTGGACGGCGTGAAAAATAATCCTCTCATAAGGGGTGGTGTTCCTGACCGAACGAAGGGAAAATCTTCGACAACTCAACTGAGAAGCGAGGACTTCTAAAAATGAAAAAAGCATTTTTCTATTTAATTCTTTCCTGCCTTTTCTTTTTATCTTGCTCTTCTGCGCCAAAACGGGCGATGCTTGTGACGGACAATTCTCAGGTTGCCTATTCTCAACTTGAGGATGCGAATAACAGCATTGTTTCCGGGAAATATTCCCGCGCTTACAATTTGCTTGCATCGGCATACTCCCTGGCTCTTTCCGTTGATAACACGGATTTGCTGTGTAAGGTTACTCTTTCCGGAATAGTCTTTAAGATTCTGTGTCCTGATATTTCGGAGATAATCCCGGCTGCTGAACGGCAAACTTCGGTAAATGAAGATGTTTTTCTCCTGAAATCCAAGGACGAAATCCTTGCGGAGTCAAAAAAACTCGCCAACCGTTCTTCAAATCCTGCCTTTTTCTCGAAACTTTGTTCCATATATGAAACACGAATTTTTCTTGAAAATGAACTTGCTGCTTCTGATACAAATTCAATTTCTTCAGACTCCTGTCGCTCCTATCTTTCAGTTCTTGAATCTGTCCGGCCTTTGCTTAAGAAAGAGCCTTATTATCACGCTTATCTGTATCGTACTGAAGGGGATGTTTGCATGGCAGCCGGCATGTATGATGCTGCTCAGAAAAACTTTGCAGAGGCGGCTAGAATCCACACGAATGACCGCTATCTTGTTGAAATTGGTTTAGACTGGTATTGTCTTGCCCGCGCTTATTCTCTTGGTGGTAAAAAAAGTGATGCGATTTCCGCGATTCAGAGTGCTCTCAAATACGATAAAGATGCCGAAAATACAAGCGGAATTGCCTCTGACTATATAGCTTATTCAAAAATTCTTTTAAAAGATAATCCTACTGACGAAGAAAAAAAATTATCTGAGGAACTTGCCTTGTGGGGTGAGAAGATTCTTAATGCAAGGAATTAGTTTAGTTGCATGAAAGCGATTTTGCTATTACAATAAAGCAAGTGAATTCTGAATATACGATTGTGCTTGCCGACAGTGATTTGCTTTCCAGAGTGTGCGGCACAAATGACAGCAATTTAAAACTCATAGAAGAACACATCGGGGTGCCTGTTTTTACAAGGGGTAATGAGATTTCTATTTCCGAAGACAATCCCCGTGTGCAGCAGGAATTCAAATTCATCATAGACCGAATCGTTGACGAAATTTCAGATTCCGGGGATTCTTCTTCCGACTTAATCCATTCTATTTTAAATACGGGTTTCGTTCACGGTGTCGCTGACACAGACTTTAATGCCGCCCGCTATGCGATTTCAATTCCGGGGGCAGTGCGAAAAATCTATCCCAAAACGCGCAATCAGGCCGAGCTTGTAAAGGCATTCCGCAAGCAAGATTTGGTTTTCGCTGAGGGACCTGCTGGAAGCGGCAAAACTTTCCTTGCCATCGCAGAGGCTCTTTCCCTTGTCCTTTCAAAAAAAGTGAATTCCATCGTGCTTACCAGGCCAATTGTTGAGGCGGGGGAGAGCCTGGGATTTTTACCCGGTGACCTTGAAGATAAAATAAATCCTTATCTCAGGCCTCTTTATGACTCAATGAATGCCTGCCTGCCTCGTGAAATAGTGCATAAGCTTACCGAAAATGGTATTATTGAAGTGGCTCCCCTTGCCTATATGCGGGGAAGAACCTTAAATAACTGTGCTGTCATTCTTGATGAGGCGCAAAACACAACGACAGAACAGATGAAGATGTTCCTCACCCGTATGGGCGAGAACGCAAAAGTCTTCATCACCGGAGATATAACACAAATTGACCTTCCCAAGCGCTTTACATCTGGTTTGGTTCATGCCTTGCGGATTCTTGACGGAATCCCGGAAATCGGCATGGTTCGCCTTACTGGAAGCGATGTAGTCCGCTCTGAGCTGGTCAGAAAAATCGTACAGGCGTACGAAAATGAGGTAAAAAATGAGTAAAGAAAAAAACGAAGAAAAGGGAATTTCGGTTTTCTTCTCTTCGATTGGGCATTTTATCACAAAAAACTGGCGTTTTATCCTTGCCTTCTTCCTTACTTTTGTGGTCGCTACTGCAATCGTCTGGTATGACGCTAATACCACCGAAACTCTAGCTTCTTTTGCAATCGAAGAATATGAAGTTGGACAGGTAGCTGATAAAACAATTTATGCCACAAAATCCTTGCCTGAAGATATGCAGTATCCTGTTGCCATCGAAAAAGGCGAGAAGGTAATCAGAAAAGGCTTCCCTATTACCGAAGAAGAATATTTTAAGTTACAGAAAATGGCAGATTCTCCGCTTTATGTGGATTACCGTGCTTTCTGTGATAAAGTCCTCTATTTAATTCTCGTTGCAGTCTTGTGGATTGTGCTTTTTAATCCAGTTTTGCTCAGGCGGAAAGTCGAGGTAAAAGAGGTTATTTTGGAGTGCGTACTTTTCGTGCTTGTATTCTTTGCAACTTCATTCGGCATGAAAAACGCGATTTTCCAGAATCCTTTTACTCTTCCGATTATGATTCCGTCTGTTTTCTCCGCCTTCCTTGTCGCGATTCTTTTTGGACAGACCTCGGCACTTTTCTTCTCCTTCTTGCTTTCCCTTGGAGTTTTGGGCGCCTCTTCTTTCCAAATTGTGCCAGCCTTGTACACTCTTGCCCTTTGCGTGTCAGCGGCGCGAATCGTTATGAAAATCGAAAGACGAATCGACATGGTTTTTGCCTCAATTATGCAGGCTGTTTTGAGCATCGTTTTTATAATTTTCTTTAAAGTTATGTTCAACTCGGATTTTAACGATGCTGTTTTTGTTTTCCCGGCACTTGCCTTTAATTCATTCCTTTCTGGAATTCTGGTTCTCGGCTTCCTTACGCCTCTTGAGTCAATCATGAACACGGCTTCTGTTTTCCGTCTCATGGATTTGAGTGACCAGAACGCGCCTGTTTTGCGAAAACTTCTCCTTACCGCCAGCGGAACTCACCAGCACTGTATGATGGTGGCTCAACTGGCCGAAAATGCCTGTAAGGAAATCGGGGCAAACGCTCTTTTGGCACGAGTTGGCGCATATTATCACGATATCGGTAAAATGGAACATCCGGAATATTTCACCGAAAACAATATCGATACGGCCAACAAGCACACTGACTTGAATCCTTCGCTTTCAGTTTCGGTCATTAAAAGTCATATCAAACTTGGCGTGGAAAAGGCTCACCAGCTCCGCCTTCCCCAGCAGATTATCGACATTATCGCAGAGCATCACGGAAATTCTGTCATCTCTTACTTCTACATGAAGGCAAAAGAAAAAGACGAGAATGTCAGCCCGGAAGATTACTCATATCCCGGTAACCCGCCGGCTTCAAAAGAGAGTGCCGTGGTCATGCTGGCAGATGTCTGTGAGGCGGCTTGTAAGTCTCTGGAAAAGCCCACTGCCCAGCGTCTTGAGAAATTCATTCAGGAACTCATAAACGCCAAAATCGAGAGCGGCCAGTTGGACAATTCAGCCCTTACTTTCGGCGAACTCACCAAAATCCGCGATACATTTGTGCGTATCCTTGCCGCCTATTATCATGGCCGAATCAAATATCAGAATCAGCGGGATCCGGACGCGACTGGCGATACTGAAAACGGCGACAAATCTTTCACCAGCGAAAAAGACAAGTCACTTTCAAGCGAAGTAAGGGGTAAATAATGGCAAACAGAGTTCTTATTTCTGTTCAGGGGGGAATCACGATTCCCACATGGCTGGATGATAATAAAATAGGAAAATTCGTTATCGAAGTCCTGAAAAAACTTTCTTATGATAAAGAAGAAATCTCAATTTTATTTTGCAATGATTCTGCCATTCAACAACTTAACCGGGATTACCGCAACATTGACTCGCCTACGGATATTCTCTCATTTGAGAACGGTACGAAGTATACCGATGAGGAAGGAGAGTGGCTTTCTGCCGGGGATATAGCCATTTCCCTTGATACGCTCCCCAAAAATGCCGATTATTTTAAGGTGAGCCAAAACGAGGAGCTTAAGCGGCTTTTAATTCACGGAGTCCTGCACTTGAACGGCTACGACCACGGCGAAGAGCACATAGAGCCTGGTGTCGCTCCAACGGACGAAATGCTTGTCCTGCAGGAGAAAATTTTGTCAGAGTTTAAAGAAATAAATTTAATATAAAGGAAACAGTATGGGATTATTTAAATTCGGTAAAAAGAAAGACGAGGACTATCACTCCAGTAACGCCGCCAAGTCGGAAAAATCTTCTGATTTGGATCGGGCACAAGAAGAAATTCTCATTGAAGAAAAAAAGGACATGATTAAGGGAATCGAGGATTTGTCTGAGACCACGGTCAAGGAAGTCATGATTCCTCGGATTGATGTTGATTTTATTTCAATCGACACTCCGGAAGACGAGCTTCTGGAAAAAATCGCCGCCAGCGGTCATTCCCGCTTCCCAGTTTACAGCGAGTCAATCGACAATGTTACGGGAATCCTCTATGTAAAGGATATTCTCAAAGCCTTCTCTAAAAAAGAAAAGGTTGACTTGCAGAAAATCACCAAAAAAGCATATTTTATCCCTGAGTCAAAGAAAATCGACGGGCTTTTGCGTGAATTCAAACGCCGCCACCAGCACATTGCCATCGCAATCGATGAGTACGGCGGAATTTCCGGCATCGTCTGTATGGAAGACATCATCGAGGAAATCGTAGGTGACATTCAGGACGAATTCGACAACGAAAAAGAGGACATCGTTTCTCTGGGCGAGAATGTCTGGCTCTGTGATGCCCGTGTTGACCTGGACGACCTTAACGAGACTTTGGAATCCAACTTTCCCACTGAGGATTTTGACACTCTGGGCGGCTTCGTCCTTGATATGTTCGGCCGCATTCCTGTCAAATACGAAAAGATTGAGTACGAGAATTTTGACTTCATCGTTCAGGACATGGAAGGCCACCGGGTCAATCTCATAAAAGTGATTAAAAAGCCGGTGGAAAATTCCGATAACTAATATTGTATGAAGTCGATTTCAAAATTTTTTCTTGTTATTGCGATTTTTTCTCTTTCACTTTCTGCTTTTTCTCAGAATCTTGGCGCTCTCCGCCTTTTCGATCGGGGCGTGGCAAAACAGAATAGCGAAGATTATTACGGGGCCAGTGAGGATTTCCAGCAGGCTCTTCAGGCAAATCCTTCTTACGGGGAGGCTTGGTTTCACCTTTCTCAGGTGACTTACTCGCTGGGAGATTATTCCCTTGCCCTCACTTACCTTGATGAAGCCGACAAATATGCAAAAAATCGCACCGACATTCAGAATCTCAAAGGCTTGATTCTTATCGCACTGGGACGACTTGATGAGGCAAGGACTGTTTTCAGTGACGTTCTTAAAAAATATCCCAATGATATTGATTCCCGCTTCGGTTTGGCAGAACTTGACCTTTTTACGGGAAGCTTTATAGGGGCAAAAAATCAGTATGAGGACGCTCTAAAAAGACAGGGAAACAACCGCAAGGCTCTCCTTTCTCTCGCTCTTATCAGTGAGGAAATGGGAAACCACGATACGGCGCGAAAATATATCGAGCAGGCTTTGCGCTATCACTCAGGTGAGGCAGAGGTTCACTATCTGGCGGGCTATCTTGACGCAAAGCAGGGAAAATTCGCTGAAGCAGAAAAGCGTGCCCGTGCCGCCGTGCAAATTAACCCTGACTACACGAAGGCCTATGTGCTTCTTTCTTCTATTCTTTATGCCCAGAAAAAATACAGCAATGTTATCGATTTGTGTGATTATTTAATTGAGAAAAATCGAAACACTAGCGAGGCCTGGTATTTAAAAGGCCTTTCTCAAAACCGACGGGGAGATTGGAAGAGCGCAATCTCAACATGGTCAACGGCTCTTACAATCAATCCCCATGACGAAGTGATGCGTAGCGGTCTTGAATTGCTGATTATGAAGAATCTTCCTGTGGAGGATGCGAGCCGCGCCGAATATGCCTCATTTCATGCCCAAAAGGGCCGTGAATTTGCAAAATCTTATTTTGGAGAAGAAGCTCGCTACGAGTACCAGCGAGCCTTAAAAATCAATCCCTATGATGACACGGCCCGCGCTGAATTCGCGGCATTGCTCGGAAACACAGGCTTAAATGAAAATTACCTCAATCAGTTGAAATTTATAAAGCAGAATCAGGAGCGCGCCGAAGCCGAAAAATCTGAGTCTGAAAAGGCAAGTACAAAACTCACACCTGAGCAGAAAAAGGTCAACGATACTATCGAGGCCTATGAATCTCTGATGAAGTATTCTCTTGCTGCAAAATGGAATGTAGATCCTTTCTATCTTGATAAGACACGCTGGCATGTGGGCTTATATTACACGAAGTCTCCTGTTCAGCTTTTGCACTGCGATGCCGAAGAAATTGCCGCAGGCATGTGCGCGGATATATTTTCTGGAATTGCATCAACATCAGTCGCTGTGCAGAATCAGCCTGTTTCTGGATACGGCGAAGCTTATCGCTTGGCTCGAAACAGTCACATGGATTATTTTGTCTTGCTTGCCATTGATGAGAGTGAGCGTGAAATCACTTTGAGTGCAGTCGTATATTCGGCTCGAACTGGAACGGAAACAGCGAAATTCTCTTCATTCCGAACTGGAAACGATAAATTTTCTGCCGTTTTGCGCGCCTTCCGCCGTGACTTACTGGATATTCTTCCTGTTCGTGGAAAAATCTTGCAGAGAAGCGTGAATGAAATTCTTGTTGATTTGGGAAGCGTTGAAGGAATGAAGGCTGATGTCGTGCTTGATGTCATTAAGGCTGGAAAAATCGTCACTAATGATAAAGGGCTTGGTGTCACTTTTGAAGAAAAAAATCTTTTGGGAACGATAAAAATAAACCGTGCTGGCGAGGAAATCTCACAGGGAACCCTCTCGCAGACGGGATTTTATGATCGTGTGAATGTGGGTGATGAGGTTCTCGTTAAATTCCGCCCGGATGAAAAATCTGCGGAGGATGCACAAATTTCTGAAAATGCGCCTGCCGCTGGTGAAAACGGCTCTCGAATCTTGCCGGAAGATGAAAACGCCGAAAAACAGAAGAAGCTTGATGCCCGTGAGATGGGCTTGATAAAAACTCCTGCAATTATTCAGCTTATTCGTGGGCTTAAAAACTAAAGACTTTCTTTGGGAATCTGATAAAAATCTAGCGTAGAGTCAATCCACTTTTTTGAAAGCTCTGGATATTCATCTTCGACAAAAAGGAAGAGCTCCAGGGCTTTTCTGTAATCTTTGCAATAATAATGGGATTCAGCAAGGTAGAAAATAGCTCGAATCATGACAGCCGGGTCTCTCGTGAGACTCAAAAATTCGCGTAAGTCTTTGACAGAGCCTTTGTAGTCTTTTTTTATGAAATAAGTTTTTAGTGACTCAAAAAGAAAAAAATCATCTCCTTCTGGGGAAAGCACCATATCTTCTTCGAAAATATATGGACTGAGTAATTTTGTTTTTTTAACGGCGTATTTTCCTGCGAGAATTTTGCCCTCGTTTTTTGCCTTTGCTCCCATTTTTGTTGGGGGGATGTTTAAGTCTGAAATTAAATCCAGGTAGGGAAGTGGAAGCTCTCTCAAAAATCCTGGAATATATTGGTCTTCAGGGGTAGATGCAATCTCAATGTAATCATCTGGAGGAATAAGAGAAACTGCTTTAACCGTTGCGTTAACTGTGGGAAGAAGCATGTTGAAAAGGTCGCCGTTTTTGTCGCGGGCAATGAGGGCATAGTAATAGTCGCCATAGTGAGTTAGAGTATCGGTGTAGCTTGTTGTTTGCGCTGGAACTTCGGCAACAGGTTTTTCTGCTGAAATGCTGGATTTTTGCTGGATTTGGCTGGTTGAGCGGAAAATTGCAATGCTTGCCGCATTGAAGTCCGAAGGAATGTTCCATTTTAGTTGGATTTTGTTTAGACCGATTTTTTGTGCGGAAATTGCTGTGCAAACAGGCCTTGCCATGACTTTTTGGGCGTATAAATTTACAGGGAAAGAGAGAAAAATGATTAGTGTTAGTAATGTGAAAAAAGCCCTGCGCAGAATCTGCATATCTTTATTTTGCAGCAAAAAGTGCGGTTTGACAAGATAAAATCTATGTTTTATTCTATATAAATGTTCGTATCCGTAGTTCTTGATCCGGGCGGAATTGACAGCGCAAAATCAATCGCCGAGATTCTTACCCGCTACTCTTTCAAAAAAATTCAAAAGGCTTGTTGGGAAAGTATGCAGATTAACGAGGCTCAGCTTACGGTTCTCAAACGAGAAATTGATTCCGTCACAGATTATTATGACACGCTTAGAATTTACCAGTTTCCGGTCAATTCAAATTTCGCTGTCACGGAATTGCGTCACAAGCAATGGAAGCGGAGTGTCTACGGAGCAAAACAAAATTAAAAATCCAGGAGAAAAAAATGTTAGAAGAACTTAAAGAACCGATTTCAACTCTCGAAGAAGATATTAAAAATGTCTGGGGGCGTCTTTGACGCGCCTGCCATCGATAAAAAAATAGCCGAAACCGAAAAACTCACCGCCGCAGAAGATTTCTGGAATGATGCCGAAAAAGCCCAGAAAGTCATGAACGACCTCAAATTGCTTAAAGGTCGGGTGGAGCCTTGGCGGGAGCTTTTGCAGCAGATTGACGACATTAAAACTCTTTACGAGCTGGGCGCCGAGGGCGGGGATGATTCCGTGGAAGAAGAGGTGAGGGCTGAACTCGCTGACTGCCAGAAAAAGTTTGAGGAGCAGAGCATATTAAATCTCCTTTCGGGCGAAGTTGATAAAAACGGCTGCTTCCTTACGATTCATGCCGGGGCTGGCGGAACCGAGGCCTGTGACTGGGCTTACATGCTTTCACGAATGTATATCCGCTGGGCAGAGCGGCACGGCTACAAGCTTGAGACAGTTGATCTTCAGGAAGACGAGGGCGGAATCAAATCCACCACGATTCAGATTACCGGCGATTATGTATACGGTCATTTAAAGGGCGAGGCCGGCGTTCACCGCCTGGTGCGAATCAGCCCCTTTGACGCCAACGCCCGAAGGCACACTTCATTCAGCTCGGTTTTCATTTTCCCAATTCTTGACGATACGATTAAAGTCGATATCAGGCCGGAGGATTTGCGGGTTGACACTTACCGTTCTGGCGGAAAAGGCGGCCAGCATGTAAACAAAACTGACTCGGCAGTCCGCTTCACCCATATTCCCACCGGCATCGTCGTTCAGTGTGACAGCGAGCGAAGCCAGATTATGAACCGGGCCACTTGTATGAACCTCTTGCGGGCAAAACTTTACGCCCATTACGAGGAGGAGCGGGCAAGGGAGACGGCAAAATTCGGTGCCGAAAAAAAGGACATTTCCTGGGGTAACCAAATCCGTTCCTATGTGTTCCAGCCATATACGATGGTAAAAGACCACCGCACAAAATTCTCTGTGGGTGACATTCAGGCCGTCATGGACGGAGACATCGACCAGTTCATCGACTCCTTCCTTCAGGCTCAGTGGAAAGGCCTGCCTGTTGGCGGCGACGATGACGAAGATGACTTGTAATGAAGAAATTTTTTTTCGTTCTTGTTTTTAGTTTTCTCGCTTTTTTTGCCTTTTCGGATAACTGGACTCTGGGCGTCATGGAGTTTTCTTTTAAGCAGACTCAGGCTAGGAGTGAAAGTGCTTCTAAGGCAGCCTCCGTGCTTCCCCAACTTATAATTGACCAATTTTCCAATGAAGAGCTACGCACGATTCCTGCCACCGAGATCCTTGACCGCAAGTTGAATGAACTTCAAACGGCGCGTCTGTCACTTTTTCTTCAGCTTTCAAAGGAATACAAAAGCCGGGATTCCCTTGTGCTTACGACGACAAAGCCAAAAACGCTTCAAAAATCAATAAAAGAGGAGATGGAAAAAATCCGAGACATCGAGATTAAAATCGATGAGAATCTTGCAGAAGTAAAAAAAGTCCGAGATGAAGCCGCTCCTAAGATAGAGCGTGAAAAAGCGATTTCGGAAGGAAGAAAGGTTGACGACAAAAAAGAAAATGACGGATTTTTCCCTTTTCAACTTCCATTTTCTTTTTTTCAAAAAGATGAAAACAACGAGATTGTCAGTGAAAAAATAAAACTATATAAAAGTGATTCGTCTTCACTTTTTACGGCAAGTGAAAAGGCTCTGGAATCGGGCTATTCTTCATGGGATTTTGAGTCTGAGGTTATTGCAGCGAAAATCAACGGTCTTATTACTGGCGAGATTACGGTTTACGGCGATTATTGTTCTGTTACGGCAAGTCTTCGTGTTTATCCTGGCTCGCAAGTCCTCGGATCTGTTACAGAAGTCGGGCTTTTGACTGATTTGATGCCGCTTGCCAATTCCATTGCGAGAAATCTTGATTCAAAAATTGCGAATGCCCTTCCTGTTCTGCTTGAATTTGAGATTGAGCCAAGGGAAATTGCCCGGAGTACGAAAATTACAATAGACGGGATTGTTTTTCCGCTTGAAAACAGCGATGGACGCTTTGAGAACAAAATCATTGATGAATCGGGAATTCATCATGTTGTAATCGAAGCACCTGGATATGAAGAATTGGCCTTTACTTATGCCTTTTCTGGCGATAATCATTTTTTTGTTCATGTCAACCTTGTTCCTGAAGTGCATGGGCTGGCAAATATAAGGCTGAAAAAATATCGTGACGGTGTTTTCCATACATACGGACTTTCACAGTCGTCTGTTACGGAGAAAAATCCTTGGGCAAGCGTTGAGGTGAATTCTAAATCTGTGCTTGGTGTATTCTCTGTTCCAAAAACAAATCCTGATGATTCAGCTTCAAGCAATATTGCCTTTTTTCAGATACCTTCTCAAAATGCTTTTGACGGCGCATATTTGTTCGTAAATGCAAAACCTTTTGACCGACAGGCGAACATCGACAAACGGCGCAGATGGATGTATACTGCCTACACTGCTCTTATTTGCTCGCTTCCATTTACTTTTTATAATCTCGGTGAATTTACTGCAGAAAATACGGCATATTCACAGGGGCGGGGGGATCTGGAACGGCTCAAGGATTTGCAGGGTAGGACAAATATTTGCCTTGGCGTTACTGCAGTCTGTGGTGTTTGGGTTGTCATTGAGTTGGTACGGTATTTGTGGTCTGCTGACCGCGTTCTTCCTGAAAAGGTCAAAATCGATAAAAAAGCGCTAAAAAATGCCCAGCTTTTTGAAGAGCCGATTGAGACTCAAGAGGAAATTGAAGTTCAATAAGGAGAAATCATGGCTAAACTTTCATTCGCTCAAAAATTTAAGAATCTCTTTTCATCAAATAAAATCGACGAGGAATTTTTTGATGATTTGACAGATGCCCTTGTTGAAGGTGATATGGGCGCAAAAATGGCCTACGAAATCACAGGAGAACTCGAAAAAATCTGCCGTGAAAAGAAAATTTCTGATGAGGCGGCAATCAAAGACGAACTAAAAAATCTTCTTTCATCTTATGCTAAAAAAACTGAGTTTTCTCCCGAAAAGGGCAAGGTCAACATCTATATGATGCTTGGGGTTAACGGAGTCGGAAAGACAACGACGGCGGCAAAAGTCGCAAAACTTTACAAAGAAAAGGGGGAGAATGTTCTTCTGGCGGCCAGCGACACTTTTAGGGCTGCGGCTGAGGAACAGCTTGAAATGCACGGAGAGCGGCTTGGAATCCGCGTGATTTCCCATCAACATGGCAGCGACCCCAGTGCGGTTGTCTTTGATGCGGCTGATTCTGCCCGTGCTCAGGGGGGAGCCCTCATTATCGCGGATACGGCCGGCCGACTTCACAATAAAGAAAACCTCGTGCGCGAGCTGCAGAAAATCGACCGCATCGCCGCGCAAAAGGCAGATTCTGACTGCTACAAAAAAATCTTGGTCATTGACGGAACCACGGGACAGAATGCGCTTCGTCAGGCAGAAGTCTTTTCTGAGAGCGTGGGCGTGGACGCAATCGTCGTGACAAAATACGATTCCACGGCGCGGGGGGGCTGTGTTTTTTCCATTGGTAAAGAACTTGGAATCCCTGTGCTTTTCGTTTGTACTGGCGAAAAATACGAGAACATCGAGCCTTTTAATCCTGAAAAATACATCGATGAATTCATAGGAAAATAAAAAGAAAAATCGAATGAGAAAACTTCCGGCTTTAAATTTCCAGCTTTCAATCCTCATTTTGCTTTTCTCTTTTTTTTCTTCTTTCTCTGTTTTTGCCAGGGATTTGTCTCCTAATGAAGAAAAATCCCTGGTCTATCTCCGGGAACTTTGCTTTGAAGTTACGCGCTATTCACTGACAGATGTAGCCACCCGTCCTGAATGTTTAAAACTTGCAGAACTCTCGCGCTTTGGGACAAGGCTGTTTTCGCAGAGAAAAATCCTTATTCCGGAAATGAAATCTGTTTATTTTTGTGAATTTTTTGATCCTGAAAAACTTGGAATTATTGATTGTACTTTTTGTCCAGAAGATGTTTATGTTTCATCCGATGAGCCATATTTTGACTGGATTGATTTAGTTCTTGCTTCGGCTGGAGCGCAGGCTAATCCTAAGAATTCAAATAATTCCATAGATGTCACTGACGGAAGGAAAATTCTTGAAATGCTTGAGAATAATGACAGTCGTGGAATTGAAGCTCAGAATGAAAATAAAGACAGTGACTCCCTCCCGCAGGAAGCGTCATATACAAAAAAAGATGGCTCGCTCAGGCGGTTTTCTTATGATGGTGAGCAACTTACAGTAACAAAGGAAGATGATGACACTGTTATAGTGAATTATTATGGGCAAAAAATCATCAGGAAACGATATGACTCTTTTTATCGCCTTATACGAAATGAAAGGTTTAAGACTGGGAGAAAGGCAAAAGATTTGGTGCTTGAGGATGTTATCGTTTATGAATATAGCCCTGACTCGTATATCCCGGAAAAAACGATAGAGGAGATTTTTTCCGAAAAAAAAAGGCTTGAGAGTCTTTATGATTCAAACGGAAAACTTCTCCTTCTGACGGAAAGCCATTATGATGAAGATAATGAGCTCCGCACTGACAAAAAGACTGCAAGACGCTATGATATTCAAGGACGCACTGAAGAAGAGGAAGTCCGCTTGTGGAATTACAAAAAAAACACATTCGGAAAACTGTCCGTTGATGAGCATGTAATGAAAACTGTGTATGATTACGAGGCGCTTCAAGGGGGAAATCATTCAGAACCTGATATTCATTATTATGAGGACGGAGAGCTACACTTGGAGCGAAAACACACTAGCCCTGAGTCTTATTCCGAAAAACTCTTCTTTGAGGGTGGATTTTCGGTGGAAGTCCTTTATGAGAATGGTATTAAAAAAACTGAAATCATCTATTTAAATAATGTGGAGCAGAGGAGAAGGAATTTTGAGTATTAAGTGGATTTATTTTGTGTCGCGTCGTTTTGCCAAGGTTGACCGAAAAGGCTCTTCCGCGGTTACGACGACACTTGCTTCTCTGGGAATTTGCTTCGGCGTGATGACCCTTATCACCGTAATCAGCGTGATGAACGGGTTCCAGCACAGTTTCATCGATGTCATCATGGAAATCAGCTCCTATCATATTCGTGTTGAGAATTGCAGCGTTCCCGAAGAAAAGAATTTTGACGATTCCTTTGAAAAATTCTGTCTTTCTGAAAAACTTGTAAAATCTTTCACTCCTTTTTATGAGGCTCAGAGTCTTGTCGTGGGAAGCAATGGAAAAGAAGCTGCCGCCATGATAAAGGCCCTGCCAGATTTTGTTTACAATCATGATGAGGGCTTTAAAAAACAAGTGACTATGATTGCAGGCCAGTTTGACATTTCTTCGCCAAACAATATCGTTATCGGCTCGGAGCTTGCCCGCCGCTGTGGTGCCCGCTTGGGCAACGAAATAAATCTTTATGCCCTTTCCGGCGGAAGCGATGTGGATTTGTTTTCAAGTGAGCGGCTTTTTACTGTGACGGGAATCTTTCACACGGGCTATGCCGACATCAACGCTTCTTTCGCTTTTATAAATATAGATGACGGAAAAAAATATTTCGGTAGCGACGCAAAGCTGATTTACGGAGTCAAGCTTCTTGATGAAAACGACTGTGACCGTCAGATTGCCCGCTTTTCTTCTCAATTTCCAAATTTAAAATTTGAGTCATGGAAGACTTATAACCGCTCCTTTTTCGGAGCCTTGCAGGTCGAAAAGAATATGCTCATGGTCTTGGTCTTTATGATTTTCGTCGTGGTTGCAATCAATATCTTCAACGGAATGAGGCGAATGGTTTTTGAGAGGCGGGAGGAAATTTCCGTTCTTACGGCCTTTGGCGGAAAGCCTGTCTCTATTCAGTCAATTTTTGTCATGCAGGGATTTTTGACTGGCATTTCAGGCTCTGTCCCCGGAGTCCTTCTTGGTCTTTTCCTTTCAATCAACATGGACACGGTATTTTTGCTTCTTTCCAAACTCTCTTATTATGCCAGCCTTTTTTTCGTGATGCTCTCTAATCCGGCTAACGGTGATTTTGTGAGGGAAAATCCCATGTTCATGCTTTATGCCAGCATCCCGCCGAAAATTTTTACAAGTGAAGTTCTTATGATTTCCATGTTTGGAATTTTATCGTCGCTTATCGCAAGTTTTATCGCGAGCCGTGGCGTTTTAAAAATGACAGTTGCAGAGGTAATGAGAGATGAGTGATATAATTGTTTCGATTCAGAATCTTGAGAAAACATACAAAACTGAAAGCGAATCACTGACGATTTTAAAAAATCTTAACCTTGAGATTGAAAAGGGAAAGAAAGTTACGATTGTAGGGGAAAGCGGAAGCGGAAAAAGCACTTTCCTCAATATTATCGGCGGACTGGACAATGCCACAAGCGGCTTGGTAAGGTGCGGCGAATATGATTTGTCCCGTCTTGATGAGAACAAACTTTCGCTCTACCGCTCTCATTTCCTCGGCCTGATTTTCCAGTTCCATTATTTGCTCAAAGATTTTACTGCTCTTGAGAACGCTTTTCTGCCGGCTCTTATGGCAGGATGCTCAAAAAAAGAGGCCAGCGAAAAGGCAAGGCAGCTTTTGTGCGATGTCGGTCTTGAAAAACGACTTGATCACCTTCCAAGCCAGCTTTCAGGCGGAGAGAGGCAGCGTGTTGCGGTGGCCCGTGCCCTTATCAATGACCCTGAACTTATCCTTGCTGACGAGCCTACAGGAAACCTTGACCCGCAGAATGCGAAAATAATCGGCGACTTGCTTTTTTCTATGGCTGACAAATATAATAAAACGCTTTTTTTGGTCACCCATGATATGAATCTCGCGAAAAAAGGCGATTTTTCTTATTCGATAAAAGGCGGTCAGCTTGAAAGGGTAGAGGCCTAGGAGAAATCATGACTTTTTCTTCGTCACTTTTATTCGCTTCAAGGCTTCTCTTTCCCCGCACGGGCAAAAAATCCAACGCCCGGCGCAGTTTGTTCGGTGCTTTTGTCTGCATAGGAATAAGCCTCGTTCCCCTCATTATGGTGCTCACTGTCTCGGACGGCATGATTAAGGGCATTACCGAGCGCATGATCGGACTTGGTTCTTCTCACATTCAGCTGGTCCTCTATCCTAAGTCAGAATATGCTGAAAATGCCGGAAATATGCAGATTCTTGCTGACGCGATAAAAAAATACGACACTGGCGTAAAGGCAGTTTACCCCGAATTGCAGGGAATAGGTCTTGCGTCATCAAGCAAAGGCCGTTTCGGCTCTTCAATCCGGGCCCTTGAAAGCGATATCTTTGAAAAAAATCCTGCTTTTGCTTCACTTTTTGAAGTCATTGATGGCAACACGGATTTGACGGCGCGGAATTCCTGCGTTCTTGGAAAAAAACTTGCCTCAGACTTGGGTGTAAAGGCTGGGGAAAGAATCAGACTCATCACCACAAAAGAAAATTCTTCTGGAAAGACCATGCCGAAAATCACTTCATTAAAGGTTAGCGGAATCGTTTCTTCTGGCTATCAAGAACTGGATTCTCTCTGGCTTTTTGTCTCCCTTGAAAACGGCTTCGATTTGATTTCCCTTTCTTCGGGAACGGCACTTTTCGGAATTGATACAGATGACGCATTTTCTCTCAGCCTTGAAAAAACTTACCGTAAACTCTCGCCTTTTCTTTCTTCTGCAGGACGATTGTATCGCTGGAACGACTTGAATTCAGCCCAATACGAGAATTTTGCCTCGACTCAGATTATGCTCATTTTCATTATGATGCTGATTGTTCTCGTCGCTTCGGTGAATATTTCAAGTGCCCTTGTCATGCTGGTCATGGAGCGCAAAAAAGAAATCTCGATTTTAAAGAGCCTGGGCGGAAGTTCCAACGGAATTGCCCTTTCTTTTATCATCACCGGCCTGGTTACAGGTGCCCTGGGAGTGCTTTTCGGTCTTCCACTGGGGCTTTTCTGTTCCCTTCATTTTAACGGAATTATGGGGGCAATAGAGTTTGTTGTGAATCTTGGGGCAAAAGTATTTTATTTTCTGACAGAGGGCAGTCTTGCCAATTATCTTCCAGTCCATCTTTTGGACGAGGCTTTTTACTTGCAGAATTTTTCGATTGTGATTCCTCTTCCTAAAATTTTATTGATTGCCCTTGGAACCATAGTCCTTTCTCTTCTGGTGAGCTTGATTCCTGCCCTTAAAGCCGGCAAAGAAAAACCCATTGAAACATTGAGAAAAATTTGACGCTGGATTATAATTATCAGTATCTTTATAGAAATTAATTTACAGGAATATTATGCTCTGCGATTTATGCGGTGAAAACGAGGCTGTTCTTTTTATAGAGCAGACCAATGCAAATAATAAACGAAAACTCAATCTTTGCGTGGAATGTGCCAGAAAAAACGGCGTTTCTCCAGATTCTAAGTCAATCGGCCGTTCTCTTGCCATGCTTTTTGATTCACTTCTCGGAAAAAATAAAGTCCAGAATCAAAAAGAAGATAACCGAGTCTGCCCTGTCTGCGGAAGCAGCGTAAAAGAAATCCCCATGACCCGCCATGCCGGCTGTCCTGAGTGCTATGCAGTCTTTAAGAGCGAGGCCCAGGATTCTTTCAAAAAAATCGGCGTCATTCCTCCATACAAAGGCACTCTTCCCAAGCGGCTCAAGAATTTCCGCTCAGTCCTTACCGACAGAATCATCATTCAGGCAAAATTGGAAGAGTCATTAAAGCGGGAAGATTATGAGAAGGCGGCGGTCTACCGTGACTATCTCAAGGCTCTTGAAAAATCCCCGGTTTCAGGCGGAGAAGAATAATGGCAGAAAGCGAGACAAATCTCTCAAGTGACGCATGGTACGCCTTCAAGGGGCCTGAAAACGATGTTGTTCTCTCGACCAGGGTGCGCCTGGCCCGAAATTTAGCGAATTTTCCCTTTCCCGGTAAATTCAAGGACGATGACGCTTTTCGCGTTCAGACTTTGGTTTTTGATTCATTTTCTCACTGTCAGGAGCCTGACAAATATCAGGGAGTGGTGGCTTCGGAACTTGACGAACTGGGAGCCCTCATTCTGGAAGAGCGGGGCGTTCTGGACTCAGAAAGCGCAAAGGAAAAGGGCAGCGGAATCATCGTTCGCACCGACGGCAAAGTTTCCTGCGCCATAAATTCAAAAGACCATGTGCGCTTGGCTTCTTTTGTGCCTGGATTGGACGGCAACGAAGCCTTTTCTCTCTGCGCGAAGATTGACGACGAATTGCAGAACACAATGCAGTTTGCGGCTGACTACGACTTCGGCTATCTCACATCATCTTTGAACGACTGCGGAAGCGGCATGAAAGTCTCTTGCAGGCTTCATTTACCCTCTCTTTCTTTTTCGGGCCGGTTATTGGATTTGTTTTCATCCCTCAGCCAGAAAGAAATAATCGTCAGCGATTGCTTTGGGACGGGAACTATTCCTTCTTCATCTTTGGGATTCTACTATCAGATTTCTACAAAAACGGCGGGAAACGGCACTGAACTTGACCAAATCGCCAGCCTTGTTTCTTCGGTAAAATATCTTGTTGAGAACGAGCGGCGGGAAAGAAATGTGGTCTTGCGCTCACGGCAGACTGAGCTCCGTAACCGCATTTACCGCTCTTACGCAAAAGTAAAATACGCCTCTCTGATAAGCGACCGGGAGGCAATCGAAATTATCTCTGACATCAAATGGGGAAAGAACCTTGGCTTTTTCGCCGGAATCGAAGACTCTGAGCTCTGCGCCCTCTTGTACCGGGTGCAGAAGGGACATTTGCAGTTCGTGCTGAAAAATCGGAAATTCAATTTCCCCGTGGACATTTCCGAAAGCAAATCTCTTAAGACGGACTATCTCAGGGCTCTCATTTTGCAGGAAGCCTTTGAGAATATCAAACTGAATTAAAATAAAATTTTCTATGAAAAAAAATCTTTTTTTTGTTTTCTATTTTCTTGCTTTTTCCGCAGCATCTTTTGCTTCAATTCGAGTTACAGCAAAAAACTGTCCGGGACCAAATGACTTGCCAAATTTTCTTTTAAAAGCTGCTTCTGAAGCTGACAAAACTTTGATTATTGATGGCAGCGATGGAATTTTTAAATCCGAAATGCTTTATTTTTCTGGCGATGAAATAAATATCATTGGTGAAAATAATGCCGTAATTGATTTTAGTCCCACCATGTTCATCGATGAAAATCTCCTGGCTGAAATCAGAAAATTTATGATTGAAAACAATAAATGGATGATTAAGGATTACAGCAGCGAGCTTGATAAAAAAATGGAAGCTTCTGCCGGAATTTATCTTTTGAAGGCAAAAAAAGGCTCAATAAAAAATCTAAAAGTGATGAAGGCTCAGTTTGCAGGAATCTGTCTGAGTCTTTGTGAAAATATAGTGCTTGAAAATATAGAATCCTGTTACAACCATTATCAGGGATTCAGACTTGTCGGAAAAATCGGAAGCAAAAAAACTGTCTATACAAGAAACATAAGAATCAGGAATTGTTATTCTCATGGAAATTATGATGATTTTACTTTGGGCGAAGAAGGAGACGGATTTTTTATTGCACAGGGAGCAAAAGATATTATTCTAGAAGACTGTGTAGCTGACTGTAATTCTGATGATGGATTTGATACCTGCAATGCTTTAGGTAATATTGTTTTTAAGCGGTGTGCTGCAAGATATAACGGTTTCAGTGAAGAAATGGTACTTTCTGGTAAAGCTGATAATATTTTAACGAATTCAAAATGTCAGAGAGCGAATAACAAGGAAAACGGTGCCCTTGACTTAAGATGTGATGGTGGTGGTTTTGGAAGCCCTTTCTGGGGAACGACTTTTGCGCCGAAAGTTTTGTCTGGTCAGGCATTGATAAAGCCACAGGATTTTCTGGAACCGGTTTCATTTTATGAATGTTGTGCAATCAATAATTATGGCGATGGATTTACAAGACGGTCTGCGCCAAATCCTGTTTATATCGAAAATTCTTATTCGGTAGGAAATGGCCTGAATAGTTACAGATTGAACTGCAGCAAAGATGTGACTGCAAAATTCTTAAATTATGGAATAAAACTGGAAAATACTGTAAAAAAATCTTTCCAAAGAAGCAGTTCTTTTGGAAATGACTTTGATAAAGGCTCTGGAACAGCAGAAATTGATGATTCCAAAATAAGTATAAAAACTACAAATAAAACACCTGAAGAAATAATGAAAGAACTGCAGGTTTCTTTTCCTTTCAAGTCTGCTGTGAACGAATATATAGAAGCTAAGAGATAAGGCCTTAATAGCAGAGATTTTTCGCTTGCCGTTTTTGAAAAAAAATCTTATCTTTATTATATATGAAAGGTCTCTCTCCAAAAGCACAACGACTTCTTACAGAATATGCCCAGACTGAGGGGCGAAACTCAGGACTTACGGAACTTTTACCGGAGCATGTGATTCTTGCCATGCTCAAATCAGCGGACAGCATGGGCTTTAACGCCCTTAAAGTCCTCAATATAAATGTACTTTCTTTCCAGCTTTTACTGGAGCAGAGTCTTTCCACTTTCCCCCGGCTGGCAAATCCCCCGGCTTTTTCCGCCCTGCCGCCCAGCCGACGACTGCGCACTCTCCTTGATGTGGCGGTGATTGAGTCCCGCTCCCTCCGAAGCGAATATGTGGGAACGGAGCATCTTCTTCTTGCCGCAATCCGTGAGGAAAATTCTGCCTGCTACCGCTTTTTTGAAAGGGCTTCGATTCAGCTTGAGACCGTGCGAAATGTAATCCGTGACTTGCAGAACGAGAACGGCGGCGAGGAAGCAAACGATGAAAAAGGCGAGGCTGAATTTGCTAATGCCCGCAATAATGAGAATCCAAATCAGAAAAAACGCTCTTTCCTCGCAGAATTCAGCCGAGATTTAACCGAACTTGCAAAAAAGGGCGAGCTTGACCCGGTTATCGGACGCGCAAAAGAAATTGACCGGGTGATTCAGATTTTAAGCCGAAGAACGAAAAACAATCCAATCCTCGTGGGAGAGCCTGGTGTGGGAAAAACTTCCGTGGCCGAGGGATTAGCCCAGAGGGTCGCCTCTGGTGAAGTTCCATACAATTTGCTTCAAAAACGAGTCCTTCTCCTGGACATCACGGCTATGGTCGCAGGAACGAAATATCGTGGCGACTTTGAAGAGCGAATGAAGCGCATGATGAAGGAAGTCAAGGAATCTGGCGACATCATTCTCTTTATCGATGAAATGCACATGATTATCGGCGCGGGAAGCCCTGACGGCACGATGGACGCGAGCAATATCTTAAAGCCGGCTCTTTCCCGCGGAGACTTGCAGCTTGTGGGAGCCACAACTTTTAAAGAATACCGAAAATACATTGAAAAAGATTCCGCATTGGCACGAAGGTTCCAGCTTGTAAAAATCGAAGAGCCCTCAACCGAAGAGACGATTCAGATTCTTGAAGGCTTAAAGCCAAAATACGAGGAATTCCACAATGTCACTTACGATGAAGGCTCAATCGAGGCAATCGTCAAACTTTCATCCCGTTACATTCCCGAAAAATACCAGCCGGATAAGGCCATTGACCTCTTGGACGAGGCGGGAAGCGCAAAAAAAATCACTTCGGAGAGCCGTCCGACAGAACTTGCCGAGCTTGAAAAATCAATCGAAAATTTGAGTCACGAAAAGGAAGCCCTTGTTGCAAATCAGGATTACGAGCGGGCCGCCATGATTCGTGATAAAGTCCGGGAGTTAAAGCAAAAACTGGACGATTTCAACAATTACTGGAAGAACAATGCCGTCACCGTGCGAAAGCATGTCACAGTGACTGATGTGGCACAAATCATCTCGGATATGACAGGAATTCCTGCCACCCAGCTGGATTCTGCCGAAAGCGGCCGCCTTTTGGACATGGAAAAGGAAATCCACAAGGATGTTATCGGACAGGACGAGGCCGTAAAATATCTTTCAAGCGCAATCCGCCGAAGCCGGGCAGGGGTTTCTTCACCGAATCGTCCTCTTGGCTCTTTCATCTTTTTGGGACCTACTGGCGTTGGAAAAACCCAGCTTGCAAAGGCAATGGCAAAATTCCTCTTCGGAACGGAAGAAGCCCTTATCCGAATCGATATGTCGGATTTCATGGAAAAGCACACTTCAAGCCGCCTTGTGGGCTCGGCTCCGGGCTATGTGGGCTACGAAGAGGGCGGTATGCTCACCAACAAAGTCCTGCAAAAGCCATATTCCGTGGTTCTTTTTGATGAAATTGAAAAGGCTCATAATGAAGTCTTCAATCTCCTCTTGCAGATTCTTGAAGAAGGCGAGTTGAGCGACAATCTTGGCCATACCGTAAACTTCCGTAATACCGTAATCATAATGACAAGTAATGCCGGAGCCAGAAGCATTACCGCCGACAAAAAGCTTGGATTTGCCCAGCTGGACGACGGATTCTTGCCGCCCGCTGAAATAAAGGCCAACGCCATGGAAGAACTCAAGCGAATTATGGCACCAGAGCTTATCAACAGAATCGACGACATCGTGGTCTTCAATCCATTGAAGCGCGAAGAGATTTCAAAAATCCTCGACATCCAGATTGCAGAGCTTGAAAATCGACTTTCAGAAAAGAACATTCATCTTTCAATAAAGCCAAAAGCCCGTGATTACCTTCTCGACCACGGCTACGAGCCCAGCATGGGAGCACGCCCGATGCGCCGCCTGATCCAGAACGAAATTGAAGACCAGCTTGCAAACCTGATCCTGAGCGGAAAAGTGCCTGAGAACGGGGAAGTGGAAGTCGGCTTTGAGAAAGAAAAACTTGTGGTGAAAGGGGCGCGAGGAAAGAAGGTAAAAGTCCCCTTGATTGAAAAGAATGCAAATCTTGGGTAGAATAAAAGCCATAAAGGAAAATTAAAAATGAACAAAGCACTTGAAGTATTGAAAGAACGCGGATTTTTTGCCCAGTGCACTGATGAACAGGGACTTTCTGATTTGATGGACAAGGGACCGGTTGCTTTTTATGTCGGTTGTGACCCCACAGGTCCCAGCCTTCACATCGGTCACATGGTTCCCTTCTTTGCCCTCCGCCATTTGCGCAAATTCGGCCATATCGGTATCGCTTTGATTGGTGGCGGAACTGCCCGAATCGGAGATCCTTCCGGCAAAACCGAAATGCGAAAGATGATTTCTTACGAGCAGATTGACCAGAATGTCGAGACAATCAAGGCTCAGCTGGATAAATTCATCGGTTTCGACGGAAAGACTGCTTTTTCTGCCAACAACAAGGACTGGCTTGCCGACCTTAACTATATCGACTTCCTGCGTGACATTGGCTCATGCTTTAGCGTAAACAAAATGCTTTCTTACGAGGCTTACAAGCAGAGACTTGAGCGAGGGCTATCTTTCATCGAGTTCAACTATCAGCTTTTGCAGAGCTACGACTTCCTCCGTTTGCACGAAAAACACAACGTTCAGCTTCAGATTGGCGGCGATGACCAGTGGGGCAACATCACTGCGGGCGTTGATTTGATTCGACGAAAGCTCGGTGGCACTGAGGAACTCAACGCACAGCACAATGTGTTCGGCCTTACCTTCCCGCTCATCACCCGAAGCGACGGCAAAAAGATGGGAAAGACCGAAAAAGGCGCAATCTTTTTGGATGAAAAACTCACCAGCGTCTACGACTTCTTCCAGTACTGGCGAAATGTGGCTGACCCTGATGTGGAGAAATTCTTCAAGCTCTTCACTTTCCTCGAAATTGACGAGATTAAGTCTATTTGTGCAGGCGACATCAATGCCGCAAAAGAACGGCTGGCTTACGAGGTCACCAAGGAAATCCACGGCAAGGAAAAGGCTGATTCTGCCCTTGCAGGCGCGAAGGCGGCTTTCAGCGGCGAGGGCGACAAAACCCAGATGCCGACTGTTGAAGTTTCAAAGGCAGAACTTGACGCAGGCCTTGGTGTTCTTGCCCTCTTCGTAAAGGCAGGTTTGTGCGCCTCAAACGGCGATGCCCGAAGATTGATTCAGGGTAACGGCGCTTCCTTAAACGGCGAGGCACTTTCTGACCCGACCCTCAAAGTCACGGCGGCAAATCTTGAC
>ODAI013236073.1_pt1 | contig 41802 bp, 40 predicted proteins | sample 1539321 | NCBI WGS metagenome assembly ODAI01 (sample SAMN02144231, study PRJEB22623) | gut metagenome | biome: sheep rumen | host: Ovis aries | place: New Zealand
ACATTCATCGTAATTAGCACCTTGAAAACTGCATGACAAATAGAGCATCGTTTTAGATGCTCTTGAAAGAAGATTTGTACGGAATTAGTTAAGCTGCTTTGTTGTATGACTGATGAGATTTCTCAAGCTGATATATCAGTCTAACGAGCTTCTTCGCCGCATGGGATACAGCGATATAATAATGCTTCCCTTCAGCCCGCTTTTTGGCGAGGTATGCATTGAACGTCGGATTCCAATGGCAGACGTAGATAGTGGCGTTAAACAGCGCATATCGTAGATATCTAGAACCACGTTTTTCCATTCTGGGGTGACAGTTATCTAATTGCCCTGATTGATATGTGGATGGTGATAAACCAGCATAAGCAAGGATTTTATCAGCAGAGTCAAACCTGTCAAAATCACCAATCTCTGCTATGATCATGGCTCCCATGCGATAGCTTATTCCAGGAATGCTAAGAATTGGAGAATTGATGGTATCCATGATAGCTTTGATTTCTCCTTCGATTTCATCAATCTCGGAATCAAGCTCACGTATCAGTTTGATAGTGTGTTTTAATTCAAGGGATTTGGCTGGCATATTTGAGCCGATAGAGGCTCTTGCTACTTCTCGAAATGTTATGGCAACATTCTTGTCGTAATGGCCATTCGAAGCTTCTGCCAGCAGATTTGAAAGCCTTGTAAGATGAGCGCTTGCTACTTGCTTGGCACCGGGGAATTCGTATAGCAATGAATAAACAGAATTCATATGCAGAGTAGGAACAAGCTTTTCTAATTCAGGAAAAAGGATACAGACCAGACGAGATATGGAAGTTTTAAGCTTTGCCCGTTCTTTAACTTTATCAAAGCGATAGCGGGTTAGTGACTTGAGTTCTTCGTTGTGGTACGATGTGTCAGAGTAGGACTTTAAGTTCACATCTGACATGAGCATAGAAGCAATCGTACTTGCATCTACTTTATCCGTTTTCGTCTGTCTAAGGCTTAGACTTTTTCTGTACAGATTGGTATGTAACGGATTGATAACGAAGGTGGGCAAACCTTTATCAATGAGATATCCAAGAAGATTGTAACTATAGTGTCCGGTGGCTTCTAGCCCTACTTTTACTTTAGATACATCTTCCATTACGGATTCTATCTTTTGATAAAGATCATTGAACCCATCGAGATTGTTTTTGATGGTGAATGTTTTGCAAACAACTTCCCCAACAGAGTTTTTGATAATGCAATCGTGTTTGTCTTTAGCGACATCAATTCCTACATAAATCATATAGGACCTCCCGAAAAATAGTATTGATACTTTTTTTATCCACAGGGCTCCTTGCAATCGTAACCTACTTCTTGATAAACCGTCATGCGGTAACTAACTGATTAACAAATAAACAAAGAGACTGTGGTTGGAGCCTTCCAAAAACCGTCTATGCGGTAGGGGGATGAAACCAATCCACAGTATCTTAAATAGCATAGTCGAACCTATAGAAAAGGTAAAGAAAGACTATGACAATACTTATAGTAGGGGGATGATAAAAATGAAAACACGAGCAAAACAGCGAGCTAATCGCAAATTAAAACTGGCAATGCTGGATCGCAGGGATATATGTGGAGTCAAGAATCCCACTCCCCACGAAGCAGTAAAAGAACTGATCGAAGAAAGCAGAAGAAACAAGGAAAGGAGGGCAAGTTAATATGGAATACAGAAATATGTTAGTTGGATATAATGACATACTCACACCTACAGATATTAAGGAAATCCTTCAGATAGGAAAGAATAAAGTCTATGACTATCTGAAGGATGGCACAATCAAATCTATGATGATCGCAGGAAAGTATAGAATTCCAAAGTTATATCTTCTAGAATTCATATACCCCGATTTAGAATTTGTTAAGGAGGCAAGCTAAATAATGGCAAGACCAAAGAAAAGCGGCAAAAGAGCCACGGGTATCCAGGGAAGGAGCGGTTATCTTTATATTATCAAGAACAACTATATTATTAAGGATGGCAGCAAGACCTTAGAAAAACAGTGGATATCCACCGGGCTAAAAGATGCACCCGAGAATATTAAAAAAGCTTCAGAGATGAGAAGCAAACTTCTAAATATTAAGGAAGCAAAGAGTACAGACAGAAATATTTCTTTAAGTGAATATGCAGATGGTTTTCTTAAAAAGAAGAAGAGAGAGGTTTCAGATACAACCCTTTCTTCTTATTTTTATAGAGCAAACAGAATAAAAAATTACTTTGGTGATACCAAAGTAAAAGATTTAAACGAGACCATGGTCGAGAACTTTCTTGATGACATGTTCAAAACCTATAAGGTTCAGCGCAGAACAGTCAAAGATACAAAAGTGCTTCTGAGCAGTATCCTGGAGCAGGCAGTCAAGGAGGGATTGATAGCTACAAATCCCGCTAAGGAAGTTGTAAAGAGAAAGACACAGATGAGGAATTTTTTTCTTATGAAGAAGCTCAGCATTTCTTGGATGCAATAAAGAATCACGAGCTTTACGAACTGTTCTATGTCACTTTGTTCTTTGGCCTTAGGCGAGAGGAACTGCTTGGTCTAAGATGGTCTGCATTGGACTTTAAGAACAAAACTATGAGCATCAACCATACTGTTACAAGAGGGACAGTCATCAATCGAGTCAATTCAACAAAGACAGACTCCAGTACACGCGAGTACCCTCTGACAGATGAACAGATTGAAATGTTCAAGAGGTTAAAGGATAAGGAAAATGAATACAGACAGCTATGCGGTAACAATTACTATGAGAGCGACTACATCTTCAAACATGTTGATGGGTCGCTTTTTTATCCGGATTATCCGTCAAAGCTGTTTTGTAAACTGATTAAGAAGATTCCTGAACTGCCTCAGGATATTACTTTTCATGGTCTTAGAAGTTCATGCGTATCGATTCTCGTCCATCAGAATAAGGATGTTAAGAGCATTCAGAAGTGGGTTGGACATGCAGACATCAATACCACTCTTAAAATATATGCAAAAGTAAAAGATAAAGAGGCCAAGAGAGAAATTTCAGATACAATGACAGGAATAATTCCTCTTAAGGATTATTCCGAGCATGATAACGACCAGTAACTAAACAATTTAATATAGTTTATAGAGAGCTTTTTGTGTTATCAGATGGTTTTTGGTGGAATAAAAGGAAAATGGTAGAAAAATGGTAGAATTAGGGCATAAAAAATCGGGGTGACAGGATTCGAACCTGCGGCCTCGTCGTCCCGAATATTGAGGGCGATTTTTTATCTTTTACCATTATTTCCCAAATCGGCTTATCTACTGCACTTTTATTTGAGCCTATATCCAATATAACACAGGATAAAGCGTAATAAAAAATAAATAAAGCATTTTGGTTAGAACAAAAGTTAGAACAAAAAAGCTTTTTGAGAGTCTTTCAATAAGAAATCTCAAGAAGCTTTTTAATTACCTGAAAATAAAAGGAGCAAATGAATGGCAGTATTAAAAAATAAAACTCAGGGAAACTATACCATAGTCTCCCAAAACATTATGAGAGACAGGAACTTATCACTAACAGAACGTGGTATGCTTTTGACTCTTCTTTCTTTACCAGATAATTGGAATTTTACGATAAAAGGCCTTTGTCAAATACTCCCAGATGGAAAGGCCAAAATTTCTAATACCCTTAACAGTCTAATTGAAAAAGGCTATATCACTAGAGAACAAAATAGGGATAGTGGAGGCAAATTTGATTCAACTAACCTTGAGATTCACGAATCTCCTATCACATCACCCTCACCTGATGCTGCGGACATAAAGGTAATTAAGGATTTTTCCATAAAACCAGAATCTTCACCGTGTCCTAAAAATCCGGATGCGGGAAATCGGGATACGAGAAAACCGCATCCGGATAATTCGCCACAATATATTAATAATAAATCTAATAAATATAAATCTATTATTCAAGAAGTGTGTAAGGAAGACACGCTCACTAACAACGAATATGAAGATTTGGTTTCAAAATTTGGCAAGGGAAATGTTGATTATCAGATACAGCGAATCAAGAATCGTGGTTATAAGGGATGCCTTAATTACAATACCGTAAAGACCTGGTGTAGGGAGCGGCTTGACAGGCCCGCCACTTTTCAGAATTCGCCACCCAAAACTAATACCTTCTGCAATTTTCAACAGAACAAATATGACTTTGAAGAGCTTGAAAGACAGCTCTTATGCAACTAAAAACCAAACAAACAACATGGAGGAATTAAAAGTATGAAAGATTTATATGTAGATGGAAAGTTAGTGATCGGAATTGACCACGGATATGGAAACATGAAAACAAGAAATTCAGTTTTTAAGAGTGGCGTTAAAACCTATAGCGAAGAGCCTGCTGTTGCAACAAATGTTTTGCAACTTGATGGTATTTACTACGTTATAGGCGAGAGCCATAAAGTATTCATTGCCAATAAAGATGAGGATAATGACTACTATATTCTCACCTTGGCAGCAATTGCCAAAGAACTTGAAATCAGAAGCTTAAGATCATCTGACTTGATACTTGCAGTAGGGCTTCCCCTTCACTGGATGTCTAAGCAGAAAAGCTCATTCAGAGATTACCTGATGAGAAAATCTGAAATCAGTTACAGGTACTGCGGTAAGTATTATCACATCAGAATATGTGACGTAGCAATCTATCCACAGGGATATGCTGCCATAGCAGCTTCTCTTGGTGATTACAAGGGAGTGCATATGCTGGCTGACATAGGCAATGGCACTATGAACACCCTAGTGATCACGAACGGGCGCCCGCTATCTGATAAGAAGTTTACAGATAAAATTGGGGTTCATGAGTGCGTAAAGCATATCATGAACGAGGTTCAGGCCGAATGTGGAAAAATTCCTGCAGAAAGCATTATTGAGGATTTTCTCATCAATGGAAATGCCGAGATTTCAGAGAGAATACAGAATGTAATGCGCAGAGAAGCAGTCAGATATACGAAGATGATATTTGATAGGCTCAGCGAATATGAATATGATCCGGAGCTTGTTAAGCTTCATATCATCGGAGGTGGAGGATGCCTCATCAGAAACTTTGGAAAATATGATGAGGCGAGTGTTGAAATCATTGATGACATTTGTGCAACAGCAAAGGGCTATGAAGAATTGTACATGGCTCAGCATTTAAGGGGGAAGGGAGCTTAAGCTCTCTTCCATGAGGTAATGTCATGGATGAAAAAAGACTAAGCATTAGATTTCGAATGGATAATGAACTTGATAGAAAAGCCTGGGAGAATCTCCAGAGAATGGCCATGAAAGAAAAAACATCCAAGAACACTATCGCTCTCAGGCTTATCTGCGAGGGAGCAGAAAAGAATGAGTTTTGCTCGCTGGATGCTATAGCAGAAAAAATAGCTGAACTGATTGCTGGTAAGATTTCCGTATCTGCCAATAACAGAGAAACTATTGATACAACCACAAAGGTTCCTGAAGATGAAAATATACAGGAGCCGCAGAATTCCGAACTAAGACCTATCAGTGAGGAAGTCCTTAGTTTTCTCGATGGATTTTGAATGGCATCAGAATGATGCCGAGAAATACTTGTGGCATCAATTTAATGCCACATTAAGGAAAACTAAGATTGCTGAAGCTATCACCTTCAGCAATAGAGCTGCCGCTTCTTTGGCAGCGGGGCTCTCCGCCCAGGAGTCCCTCGGAAGAGCTCCGTGTGGTTTTGATACGAAGTGTCAAAACTACTTAGGAGTTACTTCTGGCAGAAGTAACAAGACCTGAAAATCCGACGGAACATTGATAATTTCAATTATAAATAATCTATCAGAAATATAAAAGGAAAGGAAGTGAGTTTATATGGTTACAACAATTTCTTTTGTAGCAGGAAAAGGGAGCTTGTCTCATAATAACAGGACATTTATTGCAGAAAATGTCATTGAAGAAAGAATAGAATTGGATGAATTCTATAAGCAGGAATCTTTAGAAGATGCCTACGATAAAATGTTTAGACAGGCAATTGATGAATATAATGCAAAGCAGACGCGAAAAGACCGTAAAATTGACAATTATATTACAAAGATAAAAAATTCTAAGAACAATGAAAAGATTTTTTATGAGAACGTAGTCCAGATAGGAAGAATAACGGATTTTGGAGTTGTGGATGAAAATGGCAATGTGACCGAGAATGCCCTGCTTGCAAAAGAGATTCTTGATATATATGCAAAAACATTCCAAGAGCGAAATCCCAATCTTTACCTGTTTAATGCTGTTTTGCATATGGATGAAGCAACGCCACATCTGCACCTTGATTATATACCGGTTGCACATAATTATAAGACCGGAATGAAAACCAGAAACAGTCTTACAAAGGGCTTACAACAGATGGGAATAGAAAAAGCCACTTCTAAGATAGATAACGAGACAGTTCATTGGCAGGAAAGAGAACGAGATTATCTTAAAGGTTTATGTGAAGAACGAGGTATTGAAATTGTGACGCTGGGTGTGGATCGTGATGATTATACAATTCCTAAATATAAAGCGGCTATGAAAGCTAAAGAAGAAGCGGAAGCTGAAATTGAAATACTTAAGTCAGAAAAAGCAGAATTAAATCAGTTTATTCAGATGGCAAATTATGAGGCGCATGGTTTGGCTGTCGGAATCGATGATAAAGAAGAAAAGTTAAAAGATATCGAGAAAAGGATAAAAGAAGCTGAAAAGCTAAGGATTGATAATGAAAAAAGAATTCAAGACTTTGCAGATGATGATAAAAAAATCAGTAATGAATTGGCTAAGATCAACAAAGAAGCAATAGGTGTTCCGAATTTGTTTGGCAACGAGCCAATGATAAAGATTTCAAAAAAATCTTTCGACAAGCTCATTAAGATATGCAAATCTGTCAGTAGTTTCAAGCAACTGTTCTATCGCAAAGAAGCAGAACTAGCATTAGCTAATAAGCAGATAGTAAAACTTCAAGAAGGTGAAAATGCATTAAAAGAAAGGAATTCAGCACTTGAACGATTTATTAAAGAGAAAGGATTTGCTGAAGCTTTTAGGAAATTCTTAGAACCTAAGAGTATTAGGGAATATATTCGTGAGTATAAGGCAAAGCAGGCTGCAAATAATAGAGAGAAAAAGAAGAAACTTCAAGAAAGCACAATATTGAAAGATAAACCTACATTAACAGGAACGTGTTAATACTTGAAAATGTTTGCTATTGCAGATATAATTACATTGTTTTTAGTGAAAAATATAGAAACGGAATTACAATTATATACTATGTATGACAAATTAATTTTTGGGGATAAAATGTCGATACAATTTATGCAAAAAACATTTAATATAACAAGGAGGATTTAGTTATGAGAACAAAAGTAGCACTACTTGGTAAGAAAAAAATTGTTAGTTGGATTTTGCCCATATTGTTGGTTGTTGTTATGTCTTTGGTAACGACAATAGATGTTTATGCTGCAACAGGGAAGAAGAAAGTTAATACGTCGGGAAAAATGAGCGTGGCACTAAATGTAGGGACAACAGGTAATTCGAATATAGTATCAATTCCGGTATCAGGCTTGCCGTCAGACGCAGTGATTACAAAACTAGAAGTTAATACAGGGTCATTGAGTTTTCAAGGTGGTGTGGCCACAAATTATTTAACTATAACAAGTTCTAATGGTAGGACTGAGCGAATATCGTGGGGCGGTGCAGGAAATACGACATTAACTGCGCGTAATTTTATAGCTTCACCAGCAAATGGAACGTATTTATTATCGTTTAACAGTACTTGTATTGGTGGTGCAATTTTAGGGGGAAGGATATCAAATATTGGAACAAAAACATATACTAATCCCTATATTACTATATATTGGGATGATACCTATTGATGTTGTGTTTAAAACAGGAATAAATTGTAAGCGTCAATTGGGTATTAGGAAGGATATGTTTTAATGAATATAAATGGTATTTTTAGAGAAAAAATTGGTAAAATAGAGTATTATTCAACTGAAAATAAAGTGGGTAACTCGTACGCTAATAAAGGCGCATCAAATAAAGATAGGGATACCATTGAAATATCAAAAGAAGCGTATTCAGCACAGCAAGATAGTCAAATGACTGCAGCTTCGGGAAAAGATACATTGGGAATATCAAAGGGAGATAAAGAGAATACTTTTGTAATTCACTTTGCAGATTCTGCAATGGTGAGTAGAGCAGTTTCTCGTGGCTATATTACTGTTAATGGAAGTAGAATAGAATTGTCGGATGATATTAAGAAAAGGCTTATAGAAACTGACAAACAAGCTGAAGCAGATAGAATGGCAGCTTTTAACGACTATGTTATGCAACATGAACTGGCTGTAGCTCAGCAGCAAAGAGAAGCATGGAAAAAAGCAGCAGAGGAATCATCAGATGCTTTCGAAATTGCTGCGAAAATATCAAGTGGCAGAGCAATAACAAGTAGTGAGGCTCAAAAACTCATGAAATTTGATCCACAATTATATGCAATGGCAATGAGTGTTCAGGCGATGTCAAAAAATCAAGAAAAACAGGGAGGCATGAGGAGCGATTATAACACCTATACTCATCAAAGAAACGTAGAAGGTGTTGACTGGTCTCAGTTTGAATGGAAAACATATGAAAGCCGAATTACGGTATCGTTGGAAGATAACACAGTAGGAGATGTTTTTGAAGGTGAAATTATATTAAATGCTGGTGAATGAAAAAGTGGTTTGTATTAGTGAGCGTGTTTAATGAGTTTCTGGTACCTGTTTGGTACCCAAAATCATCAAAAACATAATAAATGATGCGAATATTAATAATTGTCTTAAAGGAAATACTGTAAGAGCGCCATTTGTCATTAGGATTAACATTGGTCTGAACAGTGAGGGTGGACGTACAGTTGAATCAGGTAAGGTTGCTACAATCGTTGAGTTATAAGAGAAAAAATAGTTACTGTGAGATAAAAAGGATAATCAAACTTTTTGAGGGTTTGCCAAGCGTTTTTAGGGTCTGACTTGAGGGTCAGGCCCTTTTAGTATGGGGAGTTTTTGAGGGTTTTGTTTGAGGGTCTAGTTTGAGGGTCTAGTTTGAGGGGCTGGTTTGAGGGGCTGAATATGAGAGCCATTTTAATAGCCCACGGATTACTCCGCGGGCTGGGACATTCGTCAGAATGGTAAGTCTGTTGCGTTGAAAAAGTCATCTGGGAAATCATCAAACTTATCTCCATCAGGTATAGCGGAGAAAGTTTGAGCCTCATCATTACCTGGCTGATTGCTGTATTCTCGTATATTACTCCAGCCACGAAATGTATTTATAAAGTCTAAAGGCCAACCATCATCGTCAAAAATACCATCACCATTGGTGTATGGACTATGGCCAGAGTAAACCCAGTCTATGAGAAGATTCCACTCTTTTTTGGTCATGCGCCCTATTTCTCTTTTATATCTGTGCAGTTCAATAGCAAGGATTTCTTGGAGTTCTGCAGAAACATTTTCATTAAACATCGTTATTCATCCTCACTTTCTTCAAGATATAAGACTGTATTGTACTCATTTACTGCATTAAGTATTGGTGCGGATCTGGTGGCATAGAGGAATCTGTTTCGGAAATGCTCAAAGTTTCTAAAACCACGCCCAAGTCTTTTTAGATCCTTTACCTTGCGGTTCATGGATTCTATGGGACCATTGGAAAGCCGACTGTCATATATATTTCCGTCACCGATCTTTTCAACCATGATGAATGAATTGATGATAGAATCTTCAAATTTCACCAGTAATGATGCAAAATCACGGAATATCTCATGCTCAGAGTTTTTGTATTCTTGAATGAGTATCTGTATTTCTTTTCTGGCTTCCGCTGGATTTCCTGCGTTGCGTAAATTAAACTGGACGTATTTCTCTTTAAGTTCCCTGTATTCTCGAAGCTTTGGATCTATACGAAATAAAGCGTCTTCATAGTCAAAGGTGTTCATAAGAGCATGGAAGTGATTATCCATGCGAGGATCATTGTGATATTTGATGTTAGATTGATTAGCCAGAATAAGCCACCTGTATTTCTGGAGCAGATATACTTCATTGGAAAGCGGGATAGAGAATGGTGGCTGAATTTCAGGATGCTGCTTTAGAAAGTCTTCCCTGTCGCGCTGTTTGAACTTTTTTATAAGTGCCCGTATGTAGTTATCAATAAGCCTCACAATCCACTGGATGACGTGGAAGGAATCTACAACCGAAACAGCATTTGGAAAGTATTTCTCGACGTATGCTATGTAAGGATTGTACATGTCTGAAATCAGATATCTGACTTTTAGGCGTTCTTCTATAGGAATAAGTGTGAAGTAGGGTTCTGTGACGTTTGTGCGACGACTTCTTAGTAGGTCGATGGGATCGCCGGTATGAAAATCCTGTATTACAAGGGCGTATTTACAGTAATCATCCATATCCAGAAATACCTCATCAACAGATATGGCATCAGTCAGAGAAAGTCTGTCTAGCTTAACGTAACGATCGAATACCTCATGTGCAAAGGTGTCTGAGACATTAAAACGTTTTGCAATAGATGTGGATGTTTCCATGAGATCTTTATAGGCGCTAACTATAAGCATTTCAGTAGCGTTAGACATCCTGCGGCTCTTGTTGACGAATTTAAATGATTCGTTAGTGCTGTAGTGGCAGTCAGGGTTGATACAGCGCCATCTTCGCTGCTTAAGGATAAGAACAAGAGAGTAATTATCTTGTAAGATTGGATGGTTGATGGTCCTTTTCTTGATGCCACGTGAATACATCCTGAATCCGCAGATGGGACAGAAATGAGCAGTGGGATGTGTTTCGAGTGTGAGAATTTTGGTCTGACCTTGGATATCAATGCTTTTGATGATTACATCGTTATCTTCAAGGTCTAGTAAATCTGTGATACTATTCATGTATCCTCCTCCTTTGATATTTAGTCCAAGAAACATCATAAGAGACGGAGGAAATGCAGGAAATGATTCTTGCATAAAAAAGAATCGGGATTAGTCAGTTTCAATAACTGATTAACCCTGGTTCTATTTATTATTACTGTAGACCCTCAAACCAAACCCTCAAAGTAGCCCCTCACGACAGCCCCTCAAACTAGACCCTCAAAATGATTGACCCTCAAAAACTTTGAATACCCGATAAAAAATCGTGTCGGTTCAAAATGAACCGGCACGATTTTTTATTGCATTAAATATTGTTAAATAATGCATATACTGTTCATAGTAACCATTCTTAAGCCCTTCATTCATAAATTCTTTTATAGAATCTATGATATTTACTTTATTAAAATTAGATTCTTTATTTGATGCATTATCATTAGCATGTTCAAATGCAATTACCATGTCATCAAGGTAATTACATTTACCATGTTCTTGCAAATAGATTCCATATGAAAAAGCTTCATATTTGTCAATTTGAGAAAAATCAATTTCGTTTATATGAATTTCTTTAGTAATAGGCTCTGAATTATCCCACGAATATAATTTTGCAATATAAATAGGATTATCTTCAGAATAATCTGTAGGTTTATAAAACTTGCAATATGGCTTATCAGGATTTCCGTCTTCGCCGCATATAGCATAATCTAATTGAATTAAATTGCCCTGGGCTGTACTCGTCTGGTCAGGTACTGGTTTTACATCAGATGATTTTGTTAAATCATTATTTGTTACAGTGTTGCTTTTTACAGATGAATATAAATATGACTGTGATAAAGAACATACTGGATTAAATGATGTATTCATTTTTTATACCTCCCATATATATCGAATAAATTTAAAAAAAAATTATAAATTAAACAGTTAAATATAAAAAAAACAATAAAATAAAAGTGGCTATCTGATCTGACAACCACTTTTTATCATTAGTGTTTTATATCATTTTCTTTTTTGCTTTCCAATTAAGTATTGCATATGTTGCTTTTCGATCTTTTAAGTATTCATCAAATGACAAGTACTTCAATGAATTGTCAGAAGATTTCTTTATCTCGTCTAAATGATTAGCCTTCTCGTTCAAATCTTCTTTTTCATAAAGTATTGTCAAAAAACCTGATAAAACCGACTCACATTCGCCTTTCATAACCAAATATTTCTCCAATGCAAGCATTTCAACATAACTTGCATTATCCGGTTGAATCTCTGATGGATTAACAACATAGTGCTCCATTATTTCATGATTTTTAGGTGAAATAATATCTACAGTCATTTTTCCATCATTTTCAGGAGTAATATTTATAAAAATATTTCGTTTAGTTTCATAAATCTGTGATATTGCACCGTTTTCAGGCGGACACTTAGGCATAACAAATGTTTCCGTCGTATTCTTATAACAATTTGAAGCATTAATTACATTCCTATTATTTATATTATTTATACCAATCATATCATCACCTATCAAATATCCAGTTTTGCGTTACCGTATTCCACGGTCTATTCAATGATTTTGCTCTAAATATAAATCTATGGGTTCCTGTTCCAACAACACCGCAATCAACCGTATAAATAAACGTAGTTACTGGATTTCCTATAAGTCTTGTTGTCCGTACCTGTACACTTTTACCATCTATTATTGCATATGTACTACCATATCCAACAACTCTTACCGTAAATACTGCATGTCCACCCGAAAACTCTAATCGTTCAATTGACACACTTGAAACAGGATCTGCCGGAGCAGCTTTAATATCTAATGGATTTAAAAACAGAGTTAATGTAACTATAATAGTAAAGACACATAGAACTTTAAAAAGATTTTTCATAGCATATCTCATACACAGTCCCTCCATTTCAAAAATATTCGTTACTACGTTTATAATATCACGAAAATCAATTCTTTAACAACAATTGAAATATTCTTACAATCGGAGGTATGGTCATTATGGCTAAATAACACAACGTACCACACTTATGTGTTTAAAAGAATAGTTGAAAAGCTTCTTAGTTTGCTCTTTCAAAAGTTACCTAAATACTCCCATATATATATCGAAGAAATTAAAAAAAAAAATTATAAGTAAAGCAGTTAAATATAATAAGAACCTGATTCTTCAATAAATCAGGTTCTTATTATTCACTATTGCTATCTATTGGTTTATTTATCTGTCTTTTCCAGAGCTTCCCATTCAGCCTTCATCAGTTCTAGCATTCGCTTTCTTTGCTCTTCAATCGGAATACCTGAATGATCAACTTTAGTAATTGGAATATCGCGCCAGGAATCAATATAGTACTGCTTCTCGCGTTCATAGCTTTCCTGAGAACGCTCAAATCCGCGCAGTTCGTTCGTAAGCATATACGCTTTTTCTATAACATCGCATAAATCTTGATTCAAAATTGCTTTTGGATTATTGAAGGTCTCATTGTAATAAACTTTCAAATCAACCCAATTTCGATCATTATCATCAGTAGCATCTTTTCTCTCTATATCAACGCGATTATGGACTGTTGTCTTTATTGAAAACTCCTCTGTCTCAAATATCTCTAGAAAGAATGATAGTACATCCCCAAGACTGCCAAGACGGAAAGTTTCATCTCGTCCACAAAGCCAATCCATTGAAATCCCACATTTATCAGCAATATTTATTATCGCATCAACAGTAGGCTTTATTTTCCCGCTCTCATAGGAAGACAATGTAGGTTGAGGAATGCCTAATTCTTCAGCAAACTCCTTCTGTGACTTATTTCCACGCATAGAACGTAACGACTTGAGACGTTCACCAAATAGATTATCTTTATCAGTCATAGCACTGCTCCCTTCTTAATATAAGCTATATTTTATCACATTATATAAAAGAAATATATTAATTATATAAATATAGCATATACTAATATTGACACATTAAAATAATATTGATATTATAATTATAGCTTAAAGTAATATAATTTATAATAAACTATAGAAAACAATAATAATTTGGTTCATAAGAACCCGGAGTTTCCTGAAAAACAGATGTCGCCGTTACTATCAAAGCTCTATAAGTGTGTTTGAAAAGGGGGATGATAAAAATGAAAACACGAACAAAGCAGCGAGCTAATCGCAAACTGAAACTGGCAATGCTGGATCGAAGAGATGCATGTGGAGTTTATGATCCCACACCCTACGAAGCCGTGAAGGAAATGATTAAAGAGAACAGAGAAAATAAAGAATGGAGGGCAAGCTAATATGGAATATGCAAATATGTTAACCGAGTATAGTGATGTGTTAAGCATTAATGACATCATGAAGATCTTAAAGATTGGAAAAAATACGGTATACGGTTATCTTAAGACCGGCACAATTAAATCTATGATGATTGCTGGAAAGTACAGAGTTCCAAAGTTATATCTTTTGGAATTCATGTATCCTGATGTGAAATTTGTTAAGGAGGCGGGCTGAGGATGGCAAGACCTAGGAAAGACGGAAAAAGAGCTCCGGGAATTCAGGGAAAAAGAGGCTTTCTGTATATAGTAATCTCTCAGAATATTCTTAAAGATGGTGTTAAGAAGTCTGAGAAAAAATGGATAGCCACTAAGCTTACAGATACACCTGAGAATATCAAAAAAGCTTCTGAAACAAGGATGAAACTAATTAGTAGGAAGACATCTGCTACGATAGATAGGAATATATCTCTTTCAGATTTTACAGATCAAGTTCTTTCCAAAAAGAAACGTGAAGTGTCCGATACAACATATTCTTCGTATTATTATAGGGGAAAAAAGATTAAGGAATACTTCGGAGACACAAAGGTAAAAAACATCAACGAAATCATGGTTGAGAATTTCCTGGATAACTTATTTGAAGTATACAATGTTCAGCCTCGTACAGTAAAAGATACGAAAGTATTTCTTGGCAGTGTTATGGAGCAGGCTCATAAAGAAGGCATTATTACTTATAACCCTGTAAAAGAAGTTGTAATCAACAAAAACCTCGCAGCAAAACATGTTAAAGACAAGAACACAGATGATGAATTCTTCTCTTATGAAGAAGCTCAGTTATTCCTGAGTAGAATCAAAGACCATGAATTATATGAACTGTTTTATGTGACTTTGTTTTTTGGACTTAGGCGAGAAGAGGTTCTTGGACTTCGCTGGCAGACAATAGACTTTAAGAACAAGTACATGAAGATCAATCATACTGTAACGAAAGGCACCACCATTACAAGAGCTAATACCACTAAAACAGTATCTAGTTCAAGAGTATATCCAATCACCGATGAGCAGATAGAGATGTTCCAGAAATTAAAGGATAAAGAGAATAACTATCGAATCCTCTATGGAAACGATTATATTGAAAGCGACTACATCTTCAAACATGTTGATGGGTCGCTTTTTTATCCTGATCATCCAAGTAAGACTTTTAGAAAACTAATAACAAAAATTCCTGAACTCCCTCAGAATATTACCTTTCATGGCCTTAGGAGTTCGTGTGTATCAATTCTGGTACATCAGGGAATGGATGTAAAAAGTATTCAGAAGTGGGTCGGACATGCAGACATTAATACAACGCTAAAGATTTATGCAAAAGTTAAGGACAAAGAAGCAAAGAAAGAAATCTCTAATACGATGAATGGCATAATCCCTCTAAAGGAATATACTGGTCAATAACAAATATCATTCAAATAAAATGCAAAAATGATAACCTTGGAATAAATAGAAAAAGTTAGAAAAAAGTTAGAACTGAGATAAAAAAATAAGGGTTTGCAAATCTGCAAACCCTTGAAAATACTGAGTCGGAATGACAGGATTCGAACCTGCGGCCTCTGCGTCCCGAACGCAGCGCTCTACCAAACTGAGCCACATTCCGTTGTGCTGCCGATAATAATCTGACAGCAAATTTGATTATATCAGCCATATTACTATTTTTCAATACCCTGTTAATCTATGGCTCATTTTATTCCACTTAAGCAAGATCTTTGAGATCATCGATACTTATCGTCATCATATCGTCGTTTGACGGCGATTCGAGGGACGAAACACGCTTGGCCTGATTTGTTATTATCTCTTCAAAAAGATTTCGTATTTCCCTTGCATTTGCAAAATTATCGATGCTTCCCAGTTTCCTTGATGTGATAAGCGCACGTATCTGATGCTTTACATCTTCTTCTACTTTGTAATCGTATTTATCACAGTTCATGTAGAATATTTCTTCAAGTTCATCCACCGAATAATCGGGGAACTCTATATATTTGTTGAATCTTGACTTTAGTCCCGGATTACTCTCTATAAATTTCTTCATAGGTTCCGTATATCCGGCAACGATCACAACAAAATCTTTTCTGTTATCTTCCATAGCTTTAAGGATAGTATCTATGGCTTCCTGACCAAAAGCATCATCCTTCTGGGAAAGCGCGTACGCTTCGTCAATAAAGAGGACTCCGCCCATTGCCTTTTTGATCTGTTCCGAAGTTTTGATCGCGGTCTGTCCGACATATCCGGCAACAAGTCCCGATCTGTCCACTTCAACAAGCTGTCCTTTAGACAGTACGCCTATCTGCTTGTAGATCTTTGCGATTATCCTTGCAACGCTTGTCTTTCCCGTTCCGGGATTACCTGTAAATACAAGATGCAAAGATACAGGTACGGATTTAAGTCCCTGCTCCTGTCTTGCCTTCTGAACTTTGACAAAAGCCGTAAGTTCTTTGACATCATCTTTTATACTTCCGAGTCCGATAAGCTTATCAAGCGCCTCCATCGGATCTTCTTCAGGTTCTTCATCCTTTTTCTCTTCGGGAGAATTAAGATTACCGTCTGCCGCAAAAAGAGCCTTCGCTTCATCCAGTGCATTCTGCGCATTTTTTACCGCATCAACCCTATCTTCCGACGGTGCTTCGCCGGCAGATTTTTTTGTATCATCTTTTCTTTCGATATTCTCGGCCTTTTCAGAAGGTTTGGAAACAGGTGCCGAAAAGAAATCTCCGTAAAGACTTCCAAGAAGATCCTTCTGCATCCCCGTTATTTTGTTTAGTGTCTCAAGTTCCTTATCTCTTGATCTGCTCATATTATTTATCCTTATAGTAAACGACACACCCTTACGGATGTGTCGAGTCTAATGCAGTCAGGTAAGTCATAAAACTCTGCACTTATTTCAGTCGTTCAAGAACCAACCGTTTCTGCTCATAAATGTTCTGTTTGCTACCAATGCATCAACATCCTGTCCGATTATCTTGGATGCTTTTGCCTTGTAAGTTCCTGCCTCTTTTGTATCCATATACTTGTAAGCATCATAAGACTGTTTCTTGCTTCCGTCAAGATTTTTAAGTCCCTGTGCTATATGGCTCTCCATTTCATGTGCATCATCCGTCTCTCTAAACAGGATAAAGCTTGTGATATATGGATTGCTCTTAGCCATTGTATATGCATACACGATTGATGCAAGCTGTGCGTCCTCTCCAAAGCTTGATGTATAACCAATCTCAGAAAGTGAGATCTGTCTTACATTGCCCGCAGGATTAAGCATTTCCGCACGATTCATATAATCTGTGAGAAGATAGATATTCTCAATGGTAATATAAGGTGTGGAAAGAGAAGTATTTACATACTGTGACTGCTGCTTCCAAGCGTAAGGGTCAAACAAAGGTGCATTGTAAGGGTGCACCGAAAGTGACCAGTCTACGTTTCCTTCACGTCTGATGTAATAGTTAAATCTATCAAGATATTCTTTTGCAAGGAAACATCCCGGATTGGACTTTCTGTTCCACTCCTGATCTATAGAGTTATATACTCTTGCATTTGCATTTACACTCTTGATACCGTTGTAGAATATTCTAAATGCTTTCACATATTCACTTACATTGAGCTCAAGATTTGTTGAGTCCATGTAATACCATTCTGTTCTTGCATTTATTTCGTTTCCGATTACCCAGTTATCCACAGTTCCGAACTGTCCGCCCGAATATCTCTGTGCAAGGAATGCAGCGATGGCCTTAAGATGCTGTGTACCTGCATCCTCTTTGGTGTTCATGGCATATCCCGGACATACGTGAGCATCTCTAGAAAGAGGATGTATAAGATCTGCCCCTGCTTCTGTCTTATTATTCAAAATAGTAAGCGTAAGCTGAAAATTATTGATGGAACACCATCTTACAAAGCCGTCATACTGCTGAAGTGCAGCCGTATTAAACTGATATGTCTTTCCGTCATACGAAAACTCTGTCGTAGGATAAGCTCCGTTTGTTGAAGGTCCGACTATATCACCCATGTAGAGGTTATATACCATCTGAGCAATGCCAAGATCTTTAAATGTTGCGGCATCCGCATCGTTTGGAAGAATACCCTTTATACCGTGGTCATTTCTTCCGACCGTTTTACTTGCTATAGCTTCGGGATTTGTGATGTAATGTTCATCACTTACCTGAACCATTGAACCGCCACTCTTTACAGCAACAAGAAATTTCTTTGAAAGATTTGATTCCTTTTTTCCAAGTGCAAGGTCAAATTTGAATGTAGCTTTTTTGCCCTTATCTGTTGTCGCAACAACTTCGCCCGTCACGCCGTCCTGATATACTTCATCTGCATAAAGGTAATATTTACCGTCATCGGATCCCGGTAAATTCTCTGCAGAAACATCAACAACTACGCTGTCTCCGGAAATAGTACATGAATCGATGCTTACAACTCTTCCGGCAGCTTCCGCAACACTGCCCTTTCCTGCATTTAATGCATCATACGTTCCGGCAGCTCCAAAAATTACTCCCGCTGTCAATATGATCCCGAAGACCATCTTAATAGTATTACTTCTTTTCACAACTTCCCTCCGCCTCATGGTACGTTATTTCTTATATTTTATTTCTTTTTTGAGTTTATACTTAAAGACTTGAATTTGCAACAGCGCCGGCAAAGGCTGAAACCGCATCTTCATCGGCTTTTGAAAGTGCACTCTTTATTGTGAGATTCTCTTCAAGTATTTTTACATTCTTAAGTGTCTGTAATTTATCCGTCATAAGCTTAACTGTCACAGGTGCCCATGTACCGTTCTGTCCAAGTGCAAAGATTCTGTTCTGAACACCAAGCGCGATCATGTCGTTTATAAACGCTTCCATCGGAGGATAGATTCCGCCGTTATATGTAGGACAGATAAGAACGATCCTGCTGCATCTCCATACTTCTCCGATAAGGTAAGATACATCTGTTCCGGAAACGTCATATACCTTGACGTTCTTTCCCGTCTTCTCTCTTACAGAAGCTGCAACCGCTTCGGCAGCGCTCGCTGTATGTCCGTAAAGACTTCCGTAAACTACTGCGATATCGTCTGTCTCTGCCGTGTATGTGCTCCACTTCTGATATTTATCGAGAATCTGACCCAAATTTTCTCTCCATACAGGTCCGTGAAGAGAAAGAATCATCTTAATATCAAGTCCGGCAGCCTTCTTAAGAACCGTCTGAACAGGCATGCCATACTTTCCTACAATATTTGCATAATATCTTCTTGCAGAATCAAGGAAATCTTTCTCAAAATCATACTCATCCGCAAACAGTCCGCCATCAAGCGCTCCGAAAGTTCCAAATGCATCTGCCGAAAAAAGAGCTTTCGATGTCACATCATATGCCATAAGAACCTCAGGCCAGTGCACCATAGGAGCAGCTACAAACTTAAATGTATGCTTTCCTGTTGTAAGTTCATCCCCCTCTTTTACCTCAAGCTTTTGGTAGTTTTCTGACTCGGGAAAAAACTGCTTCATAAACTCAAAAGTTTTGCTTGATCCAACCACTGTAACCTCAGGAAACATCGTAACTACAGTGTTTATAAGAGAACAGTGATCCGGCTCCATATGAAGTACCACAAGATAGTCCAATTTTTTACCCGAAATTACTGTCCTTAAATTCTCCAGATACTGGTCCGAAATTGATATATCGGCAGTGTCAAAAACCGCTGTCTTTTCATCATCAATAAAATAGCTGTTATATGAAACGCCTTCGGGAATCGGAAAGATGTTTTCAAATCGTGCCAATCTCCTGTCACTTCCGCCAATCCAGAAAATATCATCAATTACTTTTTTTATGCCATTCATATAAGTCTCTCCTCTCAAAAAAAGATAAATTGTCATGATATAAAAAGAAATAAAAACAGAGAGTGCATCTAAGTCTCTGCACTCCCTATTTTCTCATAATTTCACGCTTTTTTAAACTCCATTATTGTCTTTTCGACAACTCTTATATCAATAGGTTTTGATATGTGTGCGTTCATACCTGAATCATAGCTCTTTTGGATATCATCGGCATAGGCATTTGCAGTCATGGCGATGATAGGTATTTTTCTGGCCCATTCATCCTTAAGTCCGCGTATCAGGATAGTTGCTTCATATCCGTTCAAAACCGGCATCTGAATATCCATCAGGATCATATCAAAATCGCCTTCCTTCGAACTCTTAACTTTCTCTACCGCATCCTGTCCGTTTACGCATCTTATAACCGACGCTCCTTCCATGGCAAAAAGCTCTGCCAAAATATCCGCATTGATATCATTGTCTTCAACGGCAAGGAATTTCATTCCTTTAAGCGGATTTTCCTTCTCTTCATGATCTGCCTTCATTATCCTCTTTGCAATATCATTCAGTGACTGCTTAAGACTCGATATAAACAGCGGCTTCTGCAAAAGATCGTTTGCTCCTGCCTCTTTTGCCTCGTCTTCTATAGACTCAAAATCATCCGCCATAACTATTATCAAAGTTGTTGCCGATTTTGACTTATCTTTTGCCCTTATATTTTTTACGATCTCAGGTGCCGTCATATTCTGTACTTTTTGGTCCACAAGAACAAGGTCTACAGGGGTATCTTCAGCCTGGCAGACATCTATAAGGTGAAGAGCCCCAAATCCTGTGGGTGCCTCCATTACATCAACACCGTCATTATTAAGCTTCTCCGCAAGCTGTTCACACTCGCTGTGATTGCTGTCGATAAAAAGAATCCTTCTTATGCCATGACTCTTCCAGAAACCGACATCTGCTTCATCTACTGCCTGAAGCCTTAATGTAACCGTAAATGTACTTCCTTTTCCCTCCTCACTTTCTACTCTTATAGTGCCCCCCATAAGCTCTACAAGACTCCTTGTGATCGCCATTCCAAGACCTGTTCCCTGAATATCTTTATTTACATGACTGTCTTCTCTTGAAAAAGCCTCAAATATTCTCTCCTTGTACTCAGGCTTCATTCCTATACCGTTATCCTTTACTATAAAGGTCAGATCCCTGAAGCCTTCTGTTGCCGATTCTGTCTCGATTATTGTAAACTCAACCCTGCCACCTTCACCTGTATATTTAATGGCATTACTTAGTATATTCATTAAGATCTCATTTATTCTCTGCTTGTCACCCAAAAATACATCGTGTTCAAGCCTCTCTGTATTAACGATATATTTCTGTCTTTTTGTCTTGGCCTGATACCCTATTACAGAGTTGATCTCTTCAAGTAGTATTCCAAGCGCCATTTCCTTGATATCAAGAGTGGTTTTTCCGCTCTCGATCTTACTCATATCCAGCACCTCATTAAGAAGCGCCAATAAGTTTCTGGAAGCAAGACTTATCTTACGAGAATATTCTCTTACTTTTTCGGGCTCATCCGAGTGCTTTTCGATAAGCAGTGTAAAGCCTGTTATTGCATTCATGGGAGTCCTGAAATCATGCGACATATTGGCAAGGAAATTTGTCTTTGCTTTATTCGCCGCTTCGGCTGCATTAAATGCCTCCTGAAGCTGATGATTTTTCTTTATTTCCTGTGTCCTGTCATACAGTGCTATCGCAAGTCTTCTTCCGCTGTCATCTATTGTGCATGCTACAGCACCTCTGTAATAAAGATCCGTGTTATTCATAAAGTTGTGAAGTTTTATCTCATCTACTATCTCAACTTTACCTGTCTGAGCACACCTTTCAAAGATTATGCTGAGCCGGTCTTCCGTACCCGGTTTTTGCACGATATTTATATTTCTTATATCCTTAAAAAGTTCTTTTGAAGGAATACCCAGAATGTCCGCCGCATTTGCTGTAAGGAATTCAACTCCGAAACTCTTTGCATCTACGATCGCGAGAATATCATTATTTTTTTCAACTACGAAATCAAACAGCCAGTCTCTGTAATGAATATCACTTTCTTTAAGAAACAACTCCCTTTCATTTCTTCTCTGAATCTCATCAACCATTGCCTTAAGCTGTGACGCCATACTTATCATTGCATCATACAACTGTCCGATCTCGTCTTTTTCTTCATCGACAATACATACTTCAAAATCTCCTCGTTTTATGTCTTCAGCAATGATATTTAATCCCTCGATTCTGGAGCACAGACGATTTGCCATCTGCGATGCTATCACGAAGCCAAGTGCAAGTATTGTTATTGCTATGATAAGATCACCCAAAAGAATCGTTATCTCATCCGCAAGCATTTCCCTGCTGTCAATATAGTAATATAGCTTCCAGCCGTTCTCCATCTCTCCGGCCTTGATTATCAGGTAGTCATCCGTCGACATAAAACCGTCGTTATCTGCATACTTACCTTCAAGAATATCTTCTATTACTTTTCTATCAAGTTCACTGCTTCTAAGCTCTTTTCTGGTGACTATCTTATTTGATGAATCAATTATCGCAAGTCCGTTGTCCAAATATCTGTTACTTGTTGTGGATGAAAAAAAACTCTCTTTATCCACCTTCAAAGTTATCATTCCGATCATCTTTGAAGTGGTTGCCGCATCAAGGAGAGATTTTATGATATAGACATCTCCCTTTTCGTTCATAACCCATATGCTTCTGTTTTCCCCACGGCACATCTCGTACCATTGTTTTACTTCATCATCCTCCGGATAGCTCAGAAAATCACCGATCCTGCCCTCCGCTATTCTTTCCGAATAGATATGTATTTCATCTATATCGCTGTCACTTCCGATGTAATACCATATAAGCGGCTCGATTGTTTCTGTCATCACGGCCGAAAGAGTGTATGGATCTGCATCCGCGTGATCGAGGGCTCCTCTGAAGGCTTCCTCATAGGAAAAAAACTTGATTACATCTGCCTGTCTTTTTATCCCCATTTCTACACCGTTAAATATCACCTCTGCACTTCCCTGCATAGATGCTCGTGTAAGCTCCGTAACATTGCTCCTTGATACCACATATGCGTAGATACCGATGATAATAATAGGCAGTACCACAAGCATGGCAAAAATAGCTTTCAGCTTGTGCTTTATGCTTCTTAGTTTCAACAGTTTAAGTATGCCGTTCATGCCATTTCCTCCAGACATCAGTTGCCTTCAACGATTGCTTTAACCTTTCCGTCAATCCTCTTAAAAGCATCTTCAAGATCTTCTCTGCCAAGCAGAACCTGCTGGAGTTCATTTTCAAGTTCAACAGAAATCTCTCTGCTGTAATATCCCCATCCCGTATAGGGCAGATAGAGGTTATTTTCAAGTGCGTTTTTTAAATTATCAAACTCCTTTGGCATATCAAATTCGACATTCTTAAGATAGGTCTTACTTCCGGGAGAATCCTTCCAGATGGCTCTCTGTCCCATAAGCGTTGTAAGCGACCTTGCCACCTTAAGTACGTCACTTATATTTTCGTTTCCGTTTACCACTGCAAAACCGTATTCACATCCGCCGGTTAAAAGTTCCGTTCCGTCATCCTTCCCGCCGAACGCTATCGTATCAAGATTTATTGAAGGATTTTCTTTGTATATCTGGTTATAGTCCTCAGGTCCTCCCGATAAAATAACTGTCTTACCTTCGGTAAACTCTTTTATTGCAGCTTTTTTATCCATTAGGCACATATCTTTGGTAAAAATATCTTCCTCGATCATCTTGTACCATAGCTCCATGTTCGGATACACCTCTTCATAAAAAGAAGCTTTTCCTTGCCCGAGTCTGGTTCCGAAACTTTCACCTTCGGGTGTTCTGAAATATGATGCCTGCATTATTGCCATTGCGCTGCTCGCAAGGCCCTCTTTGTCTTTTAATCCCGATGACAACGGTTTCATACCGTGCTTTCTTATTGTCGCGCACATATCATAGAAATCTGTGTATTCTGAAGGTGGTTTGAATCCAAACTTCTCAAAATAATCTTTGTTTATATAAAAGCATTCATACGAACTGACACTCGGAATCGCATAATAATCCCCCATATACTCAAATTTATCGAGTGCTTCCTGAGTAAATCCGTTCACCATCTTTGTAAGCGGCACAAGATATCCGCCTCTGGCATATCTTTTTGCCATATTTTCTGTTACAAAAATAATGTCAGCGGCACCCTCATAAGAAATCTGCGAATCGATCACAGACTCATAGTTGGTTCGCTGAACATATGTATATTTAAAGTCATATTCGGGAAATCTTTCAGCCAGATAGGCTTTGAAATTCATGATATAAGAATCTTCGTACCACGTAGCGATACGTATTTCTTTACGGGCTTCCTCCTCTTTTGGCGCAAGAACAGCCTGTTGTGCATTGTTGGAGACCGATGCACAACCACATAAAAGAGACATTGTAACCGCGGCAAAAATTAAAATGCTTGAAAAGAACCTTTGCAACTTGATGTTCTTCATATATTCCTCATAAGATAGCCTGATCTGTTATTTCAACAATATCGTCTGTACCTCACCTACATACATAATGTACTGCTCACCATCAAGATGCAGGTCCCGGATTATATTCTTATCAATAAAACAACTCTCATCAAAGAGCTGCGCATATAAAACCTTACAAGGTATTACCTCGTAGGCTTCGTCAATAAAAGGTATACCTTCATAGCTATTGACGGTAAGTCTCGATCCGGCAATCTTATCCTCGTCTCTTCCCGATACCATTCCAAGGTACTTGAGAGCTCCGCGATAAGCCTCCTGATCTACAAAGCTTATTGAATATTCCCCTGAGTTATCAATACACTCCCTTGTATATCTGCTCGCCCTTACAAATATGAAAGTAACTCTTTTATTCCATACGTATCCCACTCCGCCCCACGGAGCGGAGACTGCATTGGTTTTTTCGCCATTCTTACAGGTAATTATTATCTTATGTCCAACAAAACTGTACGCACCCTCTTCGATATCTTCAGGGTTTACCGGTTGAAATGCGTGCATAATACCTCCATCTCGGAAATACCGATTAGAAATCTCTTATTTTGTCGTTGTCAGTTAATCCTGTATTTTCTATTTTTGTTATCGTTACACCGTAACTATATTCATCGCTTACTTTAATAGTAACATGGTCTCCTACCTTATGTCCAAGCAATTGTTTTCCAAGCGGAGACTCAATACTGATGAGGCCTTTCAAAGAATTTTGTCTCATTGTTGTAACAATTTTATACGTTTCTTCGCTTTTATCTTCATCCAGAACAACAGTCACAGACTTATTCATTCCTACCTGATCTTCCTTGCTGTCATCATCAATAACTTTAGCTGTCTTGATCATTCTCTCAAGGAATCTGATCCTGCTCTCATTCTGATTTTTTGCTTTCTTTGCGGCATAGTATTCGAAGTTCTCGGAAAGATCTCCCTGTGCACGCGCTTCTTTTACATGCTCAAGCAATTCTTTTCTTACAACGATCTTGCGGTGTTCGATCTCCGCTTCCATATCTTCTATATCTTTTTTGGTGAGTTCGTTATGCATTTTTCACTCCTGTACTTGATAAAAAGGCGAAGCCAAGCGGCTTCGCCTCGAAATTTTATAAGTTGCCCACGGAAATAAACGATCAAGCCTTTCCAACCGATCCGAAAAGCTCCATCTTCTCCTTAACTGTTGCCTTGATAGCATCAGCACCGGGAGCAAGAAGCTTACGAGGATCAAATCCCTTACCTTCGAGATCCTTACCTGCTTCTACATATTTACGTGTTGCTTCTGCGAATGAAAGCTGGCACTCTGTGTTAACGTTGATCTTTGAAACACCAAGTGAGATAGCCTTCTTGATCATATCAGCAGGAATTCCTGTACCACCGTGAAGAACGAGAGGCATAGCTCCTGTCTTCTGCTGGATAGCATCAAGAACGTCAAATCTAAGTCCCGGCCATCCTTCAGGATATTTACCGTGAATGTTACCGATACCTGCTGCAAGCATATCTACACCAAGATCAGCGATTCTCTTACACTCGTTGGGATCTGCACACTCACCCATTCCTACTACTCCGTCTTCTTCTCCGCCGATTGAACCAACTTCAGCCTCGATAGAAAGTCCGAGATGATGAGCAACGTTTACAAGCTCTGTTGTCTTAGCAACGTTCTCCTCGATATCATAGTGTGAGCCATCAAACATGATTGATGTGAATCCGGCCTCAACGCACTTATAACATCCGTCGTATGTACCATGATCTAAGTGAAGAGCAACGGGAACTGTAATTCCAAGGCCCTTATCCATTGCCTTAACCATTGCTGATACAGTCTCAAATCCTGTCATGTACTTACCTGCGCCCTCAGATACACCGAGAATAACAGGTGAATTAAGCTCCTGAGCTGTTAACAGAATTGACTTTGTCCACTCAAGGTTATTGATGTTAAACTGTCCTACTGCGTAGTGACCTTCTTTTGCTTTTACAAGCATGTCTTTTGCGGATACTAACATAGTTTATCTCCCTTACATTATATTTTTGTAGGCGCTTCACTATCCCCACGCCTTATTGAACGACTAAATCTATTATATACTTCCCTTCCTAAAAAATAAAGTTAATCATTTCACAATCATTCAAAGCTAATGAAGTTGTCAGCCCAGAATCCTTCCGCCGATCTGGGTGAAGTGCTGTCATAGCGCAGAATAATGCCTGATTTTCTCGATACCGTGACCGTAAGTATGCCGTCTTTCACCCTTACATCTACCGCATTATCGATAAATCCCATTCCGTCGGTAAGCATGATCTGTGTAAGAAGCGCATCCTTCGGAATTCCTATTGGCATAACATCTATTTCTTTTGTAACTTCATAGTCATTGTTGTTGATCACCACAACAGATGCCGCTGTTCTGTTAAAACGCCCATATGCAAGGAAATTAAAGTCTGCATACAGTTCCCTTATCGAGCCTTCTGAGAATTCCTTGTGTTTCTTGTGAATTTTTATCATCTTCTTATGATATTCAAGCATCTCAAGGTCTTCGTTGCCCCACGGATAAGTTCTCCTGTTGTCCGGATCCGTAAATCCGCAAAGCCCTACCTCGTCGCCATAATAGATCGTCGGTGCACCGGGCCATGTCATCTGGATCATAACCGCTTCCCTCATCACGGGCTTACTTATTCCGGTATTTGCGGACGACGCCATAAGCGTACTGCTCCTTCCGACCTTCTGACTGGTCCTTGTAAGAAATCTCGAATGGTCGTGATTAGACAGCTCATTCATTGCCGTATACAGGGAAGGCATGGTGAAATTCTCACCGCCTATATATAACATTGTGTCAAAAAACTCTCTGGCGTTCCCTATACGGGTCGGCTTAAACTCGTCGCTGTGCTTATCCATTCCTGTCAGGAACCACGTTACAGGCTCCATGAAAGCATCATAGTTCATGACCGTATCCCATTCATCGCCCCTCAGCCAGCTTGCTGCGGGGCCGTACTGTTCAGCAAGGATTATCGCCTTGGGATTGGCCTTTTTTACCTCTTCCCTGAATCTTTTCCAGAAATAATGGTTATATTCCTGCGAATGTCCAAGATCGGCCGCAACGTCAAGTCTCCAACCGTCTGCATTATACGGAGGTGATACCCACTTTCTTCCGATACTTAATATGTATTCTTCAAGCTTCTTGGAACCCTCGTAATTTAGCTTGGGAAGCGTATCATATCCCCACCAGCCGTCATAATGCGGATTATAAGGCCACGCATCGCCCGTAAACGCAAAGAAATCGTGATACGGACTGTCCTTGGAAACATAGGCTCCGGGTTCATAGCCTTTACTGTTTTCGTAGATGCGCTCTCTGTCCATCCACTTATTAAAAGATCCGCAGTGATTGAATACACCGTCCAATATAACCTTGATTCCTCGCTTATGCGCTTCGCTTACAAGCTCCGCAAATAACTTATCACTTGCTTCAAGGTTTCTAAGATCGGTGACGCGCTTGATATATTTGGTTGCTTTCTTGTTATCGTGCTCATTATTTCCAAGCACGCTTCCGCCATCATCGACAATCTTGCCAAAATGAGGATCGATATGATCATAGTCCTGGGTATCATACTTGTGACAGGAAGGCGATACAAACAAGGGGTTAAAATAGATTGCATCTATCCCAAGGTCCTTTAGATAATCAAGCTTATCCATTACGCCCTTAAGATCGCCGCCATAGAATTCTCCGAAATCGTACTGCGGATCGGGATACTTTCCCCAATCCTCTACCTTCTGTACGAGTCTTCCGTAATAAGAATATTCACCGGAGACAACGTCATTATCCTTGTCTCCGTTACAGAATCTTTCCACGAATATCTGATATATCACCGCGCCCTTGGCCCACTTGGGCGTTGACAGACCGGGATATATCTTGAAATTCATGCTCTCCATTATATTGGTAACGGCACCTCTCTTATCATAGTAAAAAAAGCTGCCGTCCAATCCTTCAATTTCAAAATAATAACTCGCAGGCTCTTCTCCTGCATTTACGGATGCATCATAATAGTCAAACTCTCCCGATGTCTCCGAACATGTCATGGGATGCCTTTCGCCTTTCCACACGAGAATAATTTCAGATGCCTCAGCCCTCCTGCACCTGAATCTTATATCTACCTTTCTGTTTTTGTCCGGTTCCGCAGGCCTTAGGTAGTCTAAGGTCATATCGTGGAAAAACGCTCTCTCATTCATAAAGTCATTCCCATCGGTCATATTCGCGTAAACTAAACAATAAATATCTGCATAAAGCAAAAAAGACAGCATAGCTGTCTTTTCTAAGAGAAGGTATTTCTTTCTTATGGGGTATAGCAAAAAACTATATAATGTATTGGGGGGTTACGCATATTATACTAACACCCACCCAAACCCGCGTAAAGACTAATACTCCACAAATTTGTCAAAAACAGCTATGAGTTTTTGTGCAATTTTCACAACAAATCAGATTTCTACCGCATAATCGACATCCACGTTGTGTCCTTCGAATAATGCTTCAAATTCTTCTCTTCCGATCTTCTCCTTTTCTATGAGGAGTGCAGAACTACTGTGCAGAATATCCTCATACTTAAGAATAATCTCTTTTGCTTTTGCGTAACACTTATCTATTATTGTCTTTACTTCTTTATCAATCTCACCTGACATAAGCTCACTGTGCTTCTTGGAATGAGATATATCATAACCGATAAATACATCTTCTTCATTGTCATCGTAGTTTACAACACCGATGCTCTCTGACATTCCGTACTTTGTAACCATGCTTCTGGCTTCCTGTGTGGCTTTTCTGATGTCACTTGAAGCACCTGTCGTGATATCACCAAAGATGATCTCTTCAGCGATCCTTCCTCCGAGAGATACCATGATCTCCTGAAGCATCTTATTCTTTGTAAGGAACATATCATCATTCTCGGGAAGTGGCATTGTATAACCTGCTGCGCCAAGTCCTGTGGGAATAATAGAAATTGTATGTACAGGGCCTACATCCGGAAGAAGATGGAACAAGATCGCATGTCCTGTCTCGTGATAAGCCGTAATCTTCTTTTCCTTCTCGGAAATAATCTTACTGTGCTTCTCGGTTCCGATTCCAACCTGAGTAAATGCTCTGTTTATATCATCCTGAGTGATGAATTTTCTGTTGTCTATAGCTGCGTCGATAGCCGCTTCATTAAGAAGGTTCTCAAGATCAGCTCCCGTAAATCCAGCAGTTGTCTGTGCAAGCTGCTTAAGATCGACATCACTTCCGAGTGGCTTATTATTTGCATGTACCTTAAGAATAGCCTCTCTTTCGCCGATATCAGGTCTTGTTACGGTAATCTTTCTGTCAAATCTTCCGGGTCTTAAGATAGCGGGATCGAGGATATCAACCCTGTTTGTGGCAGCCATTACGATTATTCCTTCATTCACTCCAAAGCCGTCCATCTCGACAAGCATCTGGTTAAGTGTCTGCTCTCTCTCATCGTGTCCGCCGCCCATACCGGTACCACGGCGTCTTGCAACCGCATCAATCTCATCGATAAAGATTATGCAAGGTGCATTCTTTTTTGCCTCCATAAAGAGATCTCTTACTCTGGAAGCACCGACACCTACGAACATTTCTACGAAGTCGGAACCTGAAATACTAAAGAAAGGAACGCCCGCTTCACCTGCAACAGCTCTTGCAAGGAGCGTCTTACCTGTTCCCGGTGCACCTTCAAGAAGAACACCCTTGGGAATTCTTGCTCCGACAGCTGTGAATTTGCCGGGGTCTTTCAGGAATTCGATTATCTCGGCAAGCTGCTCTTTTTCTTCCTTAAGTCCGGCTACGTCATCAAGCTTCACCTTATTGTCATCACCTGTGGATAACTTGGCTCTGCTCTTTCCAAAGTTCATCATTCGGCTGTTTCCGGAACTGCTTGCCTGCATATTGCTGAACATTGAAAAAACAAATACCATCACGATAAGTCCGACGATAACAGGGATTATCCCATTGATCAGAACGTTCTCCGACGGAATGTCTTTTACCTCTGTCTTAACACCATTTTCTGTACAAATGCTCTCCACTTTGGTCACATCGGTTGTATAGAACGGTACATCGTCGCTTCCGTTATTGAAGCTGACTCTTACAGATCCCGTAGGTGTCTCCGCATTTGGCATGATCAATACACATGCGACCTTGCCTTCATCAAGATCACGCTCAAATTCATTCATGGAATATGTGCCCGACTGGCTTGAGATGAAACTCTTGCCATATTCAATAAATATCACACAAACAAGTAATACTACTACAAATAGAAAAATTGAGTTAAAACTTTTATTTCGGTTCAATTGCTTATGTTCCCCTTTCGGAAGCTATTTTTATCGGCTTAATCAATTAAATTCCACTACTCCGATATATGGAAGGTTACGATATCTCTGATCGTAGTCAAGTCCGTATCCTACAACAAACTCATCGGGAATCTCAAATCCCGTATAATCAACCTTTACATCTGTAACTCTGCGCTCAGGCTTATCAAGGAGTGTGCAGAGCTTAATGCTTGCAGGCTCTCTGTCTCCGAGCATCTTGATAAGATATGACAGGGTTCTTCCCGAATCAACAATATCCTCTACTATAATAACATGTCTGTCCTTAAGAGGCTCATCTAGATCCTTTACGATCTTAACCACACCGCTTGACTTGGTTGAACTTCCATAACTTGATGCTGACATAAAATCCATCGTAACAGGAACCGTGATACGCTTTGCAAGCTCACACATAAAGAACACGCCGCCCTTTAAAACACATACAAGGTGCACTGTCTCACCTTCATAATCCCTGCTTATTGCTTCTCCTAGTTCCTTTATCCTCTTGTCAACTTCATCTTCTGTCAATAAAACGCGAACTGATTCAGCCACCGTTCTTTCCTCCATCCAAAAAATTTATAGCCAAAATACTTTTTGTATCTTCACTCACCTTGATATCGGCACTTATTCTGTATCCGGGGACCCACAAAACCTTGTCTCCGTCAGCCATTACATAGATACTGTCTCTTCTGTCTATCGGAATTTTGGCATCTGTCATAAACTTCGACAATTTCTTCTTATGAATGCCGCTTTCCATCTCTATAAATATATAATCATCGGGTCTTCTGCATCTAAAGACAGCTGTTTGTATTCTATCACAATCAAACCATTTAGTATACGTACCGCGCGGAATACTTGCACCTTTTACATACTCTCTGACGCTGGCTTCCATCCTTCCGATTCCCGGAACGTCATCGCTGACTTTACCATCTTTTTTTACACGGTCAAAAAAATCTATCACTAGCGTTTTAGCAAGAATCTCTGCCTCTTTTTTCGAAAGCGTAAGCTCGTCATATTCACGCTTTGCGATAAGTCCGTACGGAAGATCCACGCTCGCCGTTCCGCTCTCCGATCCCATGATATCCGCTACGGCGTCCACGTGACTTGCCGTAATGTCCTTCCTGTTTGGCGTCAGCAGCTCAAAGCACTTTAAGATCACATTTTTTTGTATAAAAAGATCTCCGCTCTTAAGTTTCTTTAATTCTATTTTGACACTTTTTCCGTCATAGGTACACGCCTTGTCAAAAAATTCTCCCGTGACCTTACTTATAAAGTCGTCAGCGAGAGCAAAATCGGCCGCCGCCCTGCACAGATGCTTTACAGCCTCTGCATTTATATTCTCGGTCATATAAGGAATAAGCTCGTTTCTGACCTTGTTCCTCGTATGAATATTCTCATCATTGGTGGCATCATGGCAAAAAGATATTCCCTCATCCCCAAGATACTCCTCAATTTCCTGTCTCGTGACACACAAAAGAGGTCTTATAACATTATCTCTTACGGGACGTATGGCGCCCGCACCGTGAAGCCCCGTTCCCCGAAGGAGATTTAAAAGAAGTGTCTCCGCAACATCGTTTCTGTGATGTGCGACCGCGATCTTTGCAGCACCCTCGTTTTCCGCAATCGTGCGAAATGCCTTGTACCTTACATTTCTTCCCGCTTCCTCTTCGGTGAGTTTATTTTCTCTTGCGATTCCCGGGACATCCTCTTCCACCAGATAATATCTAATATTTCTTTCCTCACAGAATCTACGGGTAAAATCAGCATCTTCTCCCGCTTCTTCCCTGATGCCGTGATTTACATGAACCGCGACAAGCTCTGTGCCAAGAAGCTCTTTTAACTTATACAAGACCAGCAAAAGCGCGACAGAATCCGCTCCACCAGAAAATCCCACAAGGATCTTGTCTCCGGAAACTGCCATTTTATTGGCTCTTATATAATTAAGCACTGTGTTTTCAAATCTGTTCATATTAAAAAATTAAAGCGCAGACCTATACGTCCCCGTATCATTGTCTGCGCTGTGCTCCGCAAAATAATGGCAAATTATCTATCCTCAATTTTAAATACAATCTCACCGGGATAAACCAGTCCAAGTTTATCCTTAGCGGTTTCTTCTATATATTTTCGTGTCTGCGTATATCTTTCAAATTCGGCTATTTCCTTGCCTCTCGCAACTTCGGCATCAATCTGTGCATTGAGGTAAGCTTCCTTCTCCTCATACTCATTAACCTTCTCAAAAAGACTGATGCTCTTTATGGATACAACAGTCGCAAGGATTATAACCACACACGATGCGAGCGCAATGCCCGCTTTATTTTGAAAACTACGCCTCTTGTAGCGTGCTTTTGTCGCCATAACGTACCTCTTCAAATGCTTTTATATATTATTATTTTAATACATGCCATAAAAGCATGTCAAATGTAGCGATAGAGCTCTGTCACGTCTTCTTTATGTATTGTTTCACGCACATCAAGCACTTCTACATTTACATCTTTATTACCAAATCCGATGGTTATTTTATCTCCGACCTTTACGTCTGTTGATGCCTTTGCAGGTCTTCCGTTTATCTGAACCCTTCCTGCATCGCAGGCTTCATTGGCAACCGTACGTCTTTTTATCAGTCTTGTTACTTTCAAATACTTATCTAATCTCATTTATTCCTCTCCTGATGCAGTGTTTGCCGCATCGCTTTTGTCTTTGTTTTTCTCGGCTTCTTCTTTGTCGTCGCCGTCCTCTTTTTTGTCTTTATCGTCTTTATTGTTTTTATTGTCTTTATTTACTGAGTTTTCCTTATCGGAAGTCGTTGTCACGTCTTCTTTTGTCGAACTCTTGGCTGCCGCTTCCGCCGTTGTTTTTTTAGACGAACTGTCATCTTCCTCGGAAGAAGCTGTGCTTGCATAGTGAGCGGTTGCCGTCGTTCTCTCTGTTGCCGCGGAAGTATCCGACTTTCCCGATGAAGAAGAACCGTCCTTTGAAACTGCATCATGTGTTGTTGAACCGGATGCGGCATAAGTCGGCTTCTCAACCGTTTTTTCAGTCGAAGCAGCTACGGGACTCTCCTCTTCCTTGTGCTTAGTCTCCGTTTCCTTCTTAACTTCCGTCATTTCGCCCAGATTATATGATACATCCGACTCATCAGTGTCAATGCTCACTCGAAGGCTCTTGGTAATATATCCGTTTTTCCTAAGTGTTATCTCATGATTTCCCGAAATCTTTTTAAGGCTTGTAGGAACCACACCTATATAATTTCCATCAAAAAACATCTCGGCTCCCACAGGTTCATCCACATAGATCTTGTAACCTTCGATAACCTTATTCTTCTGATTTTTCACCTTATCCTTGTCGGTTATGCTTGAAGCCGACGTTGCGGCAGAACTCTTTCCGGGAAGTGTTGCAACGGAAACAGCGCTCGATGATTTATTTGTCTTTTCATGCGATGAAGCGAACGAAGAACTGTCTGACAACGAGCTTGAGGATGAGTCTGCATCATCGGATTCGGGCTCAAGTTCTATCTTCACCACAGACTTAGGCGTACCTACCTTGAGATACTTGTTCTGTGTGATATAGCCTTCGGCCATTACTTTAAGATTGTGATAACCGTAGCTTACAGACTTTGATGTGTCGGCAAAAACCTGCTCTCCGTCAATATAGATCTCGGCGTCTGCAGGAGTAACCTCAAATGAAACAAGTCCCTCTTTTGGCTTGGTTACCCTGACATTTCTCGTATCGATAACAGTTTCTTCATTTCTGTTTATGCTGACATTTGTTTTATACTCAGCTCCGTTTCCTATAATCTGCAGGGTATAGTCACCCTCGGGCGCACTTAAGAGCATATTGGGAGAAATCTTGTATATAACGTCATTATCAAGCTCTAGCCAGGCTCCGACAAGGCTGTGATCGTCGACAGTATCGGAGGACAGGCTGACATAGCCGTGTCCGCTTGTAACAACAACGCTGTATACCTCTTTTCCTATTCCATAGGCTTTAATATTGTCGGTCGTGAGTACATTTTCCGCTATAGCAGGCTCCCCGTCCGCAAGTATCAGTGTTCTTGAGTCAAGTTTGTATGTCTCGCCCTGTATCTTTGCCGTTCCGTCGCCCCTTACAAGCTCGTGACTGCGCGTATTGTCAATAGTCCACGCTTCATCCGATACCTTGAGCGAAGTAATATGCTTGCTGCTCTTAAGGAAATTGACGTCAACAATCTGACCTTCTTCAAGGAGTCTTGCCGACATCGGCGTTCCTCTTAAGTCGTACATCATGCTTGTATTGTCATAACTAAGAGTATACGTCTTTCCTGTGGAATGATTTCTGAATCTGATTGTCTTATTTTCCGAATCTATCGAACGAACCGACGCGGTATCTGATGAATCGTATTTACCGATAAGTGATATGCTTTTCTTTTCACTTTTTGCGGCAGCGCTTATGTTTACACTGTATACGCAGGCAAAAACCGCCGCAAGAAATACTGCCGCAAGCGCTCTTGCAGATTTCGCAAATTTTCCCATGTTCATCCCCTCATACATGATCTTTTGGAAAAAAACTTTTTAACTGCTCAGGATCGAGCAAATATTCTTTGCTATTGTGTGAAGGCTCGTCAATGACATCATCAAGCATAGCTCCGAGCACCTCTCCTATCTGCTTTCCGGGAGATACTCCCAGTTCGATAAGGTCTTTGCCGTTGACCGCGAGCTTCTTAAGGCTCACGCACTCGCCTTCTTTTTTTACATTCTCATAAAGAGCTCTCGATTCCTCTATGTTCCTTAGCTTCTCTTCGCGGAAATAATCGCTCTGAGCCATTGTATCCGCATATTTCACGTCAAGAAGAAAAGAAAACTCATCTTCTCCTACCCTTTTCATTACTTTGCGCACGTTCTTAGAAGTGGCGAGAAACCTGTCATCATGGTACTTGATCAGGTTACATACTCTGTCCATGGTATTTCTGTCAAACTTAAGACGTCTGAAAATATCATGTGCCATCTTCGCACCAAGCTGAGCATGGCCTTGGAAATGATTGATACCTTCATCATCCGTCGTTATCGTCAAAGGCTTGGCTATATCATGCAATAACATTGTAAGCCTCAAAACCTTATCGTTTCTAACATATCCGAGCGACTTGATGATATGTTCTCCGACGCTGTACATATGATGTGGATTGGACTGCTCTGTTTCCATACATGCATCAAATTCGGGAAGTATCACCTTAGTGATCCCAAGCTCATACATTTCTTTCACTTTTTCCGGATTGTCGGAAACAAGAAGCTTTACAAGCTCCGTCTGAATCCTCTCGGCACTTATCTTGGAAAGCGTAGGCGCAAGTTCGCGGATCGCTTCTTTTGTCTTTTCTTCTATCTCATAATCAAGCTGAGCTGAAAATCTTACTGCTCTCATGATGCGAAGTGCATCTTCCGAAAATCTCTCTGTAGGCTCCCCAACGCACCTTATAAGCTTATTCTCAAGATCCTCGATTCCTCCGAACCTGTCTATAAGCCCTTCTTCCTCGTTGTAGGCCATCGCATTTATGGTAAAATCGCGGCGTCTCATATCCTCAGTAAGACTTTTTGTAAATGTCACTTCACTGGGATGTCTGTTATCTTCGTACTTTCCGTCAATTCTGTACGTTGTAACTTCATATCCTTCTTTATCCATCAAAACGGTGACCGTTCCGTGCTCAATTCCCGTATCGACCGTTCGTTTAAAAAGCTTTTTTATATCCTCGGGCAAAGCATTTGTCGTTATGTCCCAGTCTCCCGGTTCTCTTGAAAGAAGTGCATCTCTTACGCATCCTCCGACCACATATGCTTCAAAACCAGCTTTATGCATGGTATCCAATATCTTTTTTGCATTTTCCGGTAATTTAATAATCATACCTTCATAATAGCCCAAAGAATATCAAATGTGAATAATACTCTAGGAATTTTCTCAATCTCGATATATACTTAATATATGAAATTATGAGGGAATCAGAATGAAATTTAGAATTAACAACAACTTGATAGCAGTAGGTTTTTTGCTGCTTATCGTGGTGGGCATATTTTCATTTGTGAAAATTATTGATTCTTCCTACCAGTATACCTCAGAGTTAATACCGCTTGATGATGGTTGGACCGTTACTTATAATGGCAAAGAAATAGCTACAAACAAGAACCTGAACGACGTAGTTGTACCTATTGTCAATGAAGGCGATACGTTTTCACTGTCAAGGAAACTTCCTACGATACGTGAGGATTCGTTATGTCTCTACTTTTATTCGATGCACAGCATCGTTGATGTAAATGTTCGTCACTATACCGAACGCTCGAAGAGAGCGGATAAGCACGAGAACTGGCAGATATATACATACGGCAGAGACTTATACAGTCAGACTACCGAAGTTCCAAACAAGTACAATCACGTTTTAATCGTAAAAGGCTATTCCGAAGAGGAAATCATTATCACTTTCATAGGCACGAGGGAAGCATCATTTTCTTCGCTGTCTCCTTTTGTTATAGGATCGAGAGTTGATATATTATCCTATCATCTTTTAAGTAATACAATAAATTTGTTTGCCGGAGTATTCCTTGTAGTGCTCGGGCTCATTCTTATAGTCATTTCTCCTTACATGTTCCTGTATCACAATAAGGAATCCCGACTTTTTTTCAGCGGACTTACTTCTCTTTTGTTCGGAACATACATTGTTGCCAGATTTGATTTCATAGACATGCTCATAAACAACCCGATGGTTAACTCTTTCTGCGAGTATTCATCGTTTATTTGTATGCCCATCTCCATTCTGGGCTATATCATTTCAATATTCAGGGGCAAACTCAAGAGATTCTTGAAACTCCTGGTTATATTTGATTTCCTTCTTTTCGCAGGAATGACTATACTGCACTTGTCAACAATCAAGCGTTTTTCAGCGATGACATCCTTTATTCAGGGCTATATCGTCAGCGAAACTATAATGGTTCTGATTATTCTGGTAAAAAACAGGAAGCATTTCCGAACCTCTCAGAACAGAAACCTAAACTCAGACATGTTCTTCCTTATAGGTGTTGTGACATTCATCATATTCTCGTCCGTAGATATAGCTATGTACAACATCCGCAAGTATTCAAGCAACCGCGGATATACACCTAACTTTGGTAACGGATTTACTTTTGGTGCTGTTATCTTCGTCTCCTGCCTGCTTATCAGTTACATGTTCTACAGTATCTACAGTAGCAGGATTTCTTCGCTGCAGGAGAGATTGTCGGATTTTGCCTATACCGATCCTTTGACGGGACTTTCCAACAGAGCCCGTTGCGAGCAGGTAATGAATGTTATCTCTCAGGAGCGTAGTATTTATGTAATCATAAGTATCGATCTGAACAAGCTCAAGATGGTCAACGATACTTACGGACATCACGAAGGAGACCGCTTGCTTACCGGCTTTGCTACAATTTTGACTGATTGTTTCTGGGATGCGAACCTTATCGGTCGTATGGGTGGTGACGAATTTGTCGTTATCATGCTCGGCGAACATGCCTCCAGTTGCACTAAGAGAATCCATGAATTTCACTCTCTTATGTCTGATTGGAACCGCAAGGAACAGGTTTTCCAGTACAGTGCTTCTTATGGTTATGCTTACAGCTACGAGGTACCGAATGCATCCTCAAACGAAGTATATATGCTTGCAGATTCAAGAATGTATGAAATGAAAAAAGAACATCACGGACGTAAAGAAATGGAACACGAAATGGAGGAGGTGAATGCTAATGCGTAAACATATCACCTTCGCTCTTTCCTCAATTTTCTTTATAGCGCTTATATCGTTTATATTTACAACATTTCTTAAAGTTAATCCTTTGTATCCTAAATTCACGCTTGATAAGGGATGGGTTGTAACTTATAAGAACCAGCAATATTTGAACACCAATATATCGAATCTCAGCGATCAGCTTGGTATTACTTTTTCACGAGGGGACAAGATAACCCTGACAAGGCCTCATCCCCTTCAGAAGAACAATGCGCCGTTCCCTTATCTTGTTTTCAAGACCCAGCACTGCGCTTATGAAGTTTTTCTTGACGGTTATACCATTGCAAAAGAAAACCTGGATGCCCGAACAGACGGCGCCTTCATCGGAACGGGATACAACATCATTCCGTTGAAAAAAGATTTCGAAGGAAAAAAACTGTCAATCGATCTCTATGTAGTTGAAAACGACACCAAGCTTAGTGTCATCACGCCTCTTTTGGGTAATTATGACGATATATACAGATTGCTTTTGTATACTGCGGCATATCCGTTGCTGACAGGAATGTTCCTGATTGTTTTCGGACACATATTCCTCCTGATCTCACTTGTTCTGTACATGAGATCTTCAGGTGTATTTACTCAGATTATATGCTCGCTTATAGTGATCCTGCTTGGACTTTGGCTGTTAACAACTTTTGATTGCACAACTTTCCTTATCACCAAGGAAATAAACACCTTCCTACGTTATGTGTCACTATTCCTGCTTGTACCTTGTGTATATCTGCTTATATACAACCTGCACAAATCGGATGTTTATTCGGTCGTCGGAATACTTGGCTTTTCGACGCTGGCATTCAGCATCCTTTTTATTGTGCTTCACTTAATGAACAAAGTGCACATTCATCATTTCCTGATGCCTTACTACATATTGTCAACGCTATCGTTTATTGCGCTGATCATGTATAACATCAAGGATATCAGGAGCAAGACGCGAAACCCTTCCACACAGATCATCATGTTGGGAATCACTTTCGTCAGTCTGAGCTTTATGCTGGTGGTACTTTCAGACATGATGAATAAAAATGTCGACTGCAGAGACAGCTTTATCATGAAGTTTCTGATTCCTTCGGCTTCGCTGTTTTTCGTTGTAACACAGCTCCTTAACCACTTTGTATTCATGACAAAGTTCTATGCTCAGCGAAAAGAATATGCATCGCTTACTCAACTTGCCTACGAGGATGCACTTACACGACTTCCCAACAGAGCAAGCTGTGATATGAAACTCAATGACCTTGAACGCTCCGATCTGGACTTCTGTATCGTCAGTCTCGACCTTAACGGTCTAAAGCAAGTTAATGATAACGACGGTCACCCCGCCGGAGACAAACTTATCAAGAGCTTTGCGGATGCACTTTCCAAGGTATTTTGTCGAAAAGGTGACTGCTTCAGAACAGGTGGTGACGAATTCCTTGCCGTATTCGACAATATTCGGCGCGACGAACTTGAGGCTCTGCTAAAGAAACTGGACAATCTTCTTCTTGAACTTGATAAAGAAGATCCCGACGTCAACCACAGCGTATCCTACGGATATGCCTTCCGCTCCGAAACAGAGGAACAAGACGTCCATTCAGTATTCATGCTTGCCGATAAGAAGATGTACGATGCAAAGCGTAAACATTACGCAGAAATCGGAAAAACTAGATAAGTATTCAAACTTTCAAATCTCTATAAATTTGCACAGTATTGTTTCTCAAAAGAAGGGTCTTCTCCATGAAGCCCCTTCTTTTCTACATTCTTGATATATCCTTTTTATTGACTACAGAAAAAAGAGTTGACATGATTACTTCTCCATGTTATAAGTGTATTAATTCATTTGATACAGATAGCATTCTAACATTTTCATCTGCTATATAAAAAGGAGAGACCTATGAAAAAGAAAACAACAACAGCAATTATATTAGCCCGACTATTATGAATAGGTGAGTTAAATAGACGATTCTGATTTTGATATGATTACAATTAAAAAACGGGTGCGAGAAATTTATTGCATTTCTCGCGCCTGTTTTGATTTTTACTTGATTATAGAATTTATCAATATGCTCTTCCCCAGTAAACCATCTTCTTAGCAGGTTTGCCACAGATAGGGCATACATCTGAGATGTTCTCCTGCTCGAAAGGCATACAACGGCTTGTTACGTTGAATTCTTCTTTGATCTTGTCTTCGCACTCGCGGTCTCCGCACCACATAGCCTTTACGAAGCCCTTTGTCTCCTTGAAGTTCTCAGCGAACTCTTCTTTGTTGTGAGCAACAAATGTATGCTCTTCAAGGTGCTTCTTTGCTCTTGCGAACATATCTTTCTGGATCTGATCGAGGAGCTCACCGACTTTTGCAGATACTTCTGAGATAGCGCACTCAATCTTTTCTCTTGTATCTCTTCTTACAAGTACACACTTTCCAGCCTCGAGGTCCTTAGGTCCGATCTCGACACGTACAGGGATTCCTCTCATCTCCTGCTCTGCGAACTTGAATCCGGGTGTTCTGTCTGTATCGTCTGTCTTTACTCTGTAATCTGAAAGGCTCTTAGCGATATCGTAAGCTGCGTCAAGAACGCCTTCTTTCTTCTGCTGGATAGGAATTACAACAACCTGGATAGGAGCGATCTTAGGAGGAACAACGAGTCCTGAATTATCACCGTGTACCATGATCATAGCTCCGATAGTACGTGTTGTAAGTCCCCATGAAGTCTGATTTACATAATGGAGTTTGTTATCTTTGCCCGCATACTGGATCTCGAATGCCTTGGCAAATCCATCACCGAAGTTGTGGCTGGTTGCGCTCTGAAGAGCTCTTCCGTCGTGCATAAGTGCCTCAACTGTGTATGTAGCCTCAGCTCCTGCAAATTTCTCTTTATCTGTCTTCTGTCCCTTAATTACAGGAATAGCCATATCATTCTCAAGGAAGTCAGCGTATACGTTGAGCATCTGCTGTGTACGCTCTTCTGCTTCTTCGAATGTAGCGTGTGCTGTGTGGCCTTCCTGCCAAAGGAATTCTCTGCTTCTAAGGAAAGGTCTTGTTTCTTTTTCCCAACGAACAACGCTGCACCACTGGTTGAGTACCTGAGGGAGGTCTTTGTATGAGTGGATCTCTCCCTTGTAGTAATCGCAGAAAAGTGTCTCTGATGTAGGACGTACGCAATATCTCTCTGTAAGAGGCTCAAGTCCGCCATGTGTTCCCCAAGCAACTTCAGGTGCGAATCCCTCAACGTGATCTTTC
>ODAI013359211.1_pt1 | contig 41792 bp, 35 predicted proteins | sample 1539321 | NCBI WGS metagenome assembly ODAI01 (sample SAMN02144231, study PRJEB22623) | gut metagenome | biome: sheep rumen | host: Ovis aries | place: New Zealand
GAATCATACCTTCACTGTATTCTTTGGCAAGTAATTTTGCTACAAATATACGGGTTATCTTTGTATTTTATGCGAAACAGGAGGGATTTTTGAGCTTGTTTATGGAGTTTTAACATGCGAGTGGGAACAGGCTCACGAAGGGTATATCCTTCGTGAGCCTTGACAGGTTTTGATGTTCTGCGACTGATCAGAAGCCGTAGCACTTGGTCAGGTAAAGGAGAGGCGTATACCACAGGTGACTTAACGTAACGGCACCCAGGAAGGCCGCCGTCCATCGCCGCAAGCGTACAGACGATCTGACGTCAGGAGCAATGGCATTGGCACGACGGAACAGCAGGTAGCAGCTGGCAATCAGGCTCAACACGGCCACACCCGCGTAAAACATCAGATAGAGTATATCTTCCCTTATATAATGGTCGTACATCATCGTTCTTGATTGACAGTGCGCATGTTGATGCGATGGGTGACAAAGAGAACGAAGACTGTCAACAAAACTTCAGCTGTAAGAATAATCAGCATCTCTGTAAGCATCTCGTTTATGCCTTTGTGATCATAAAATATCCCAACAATCACTACCACGGCAACCATCGTTATTACTGCCAATAGTAAGATGACGGCTAATCGCCACAGCGTGCCCCACCAGCCATAGCCAAAGAGTTGGCGGTAGGTAATGTACATGTAGATTATCCAGAGAGCGAGTTCGAGATTTTCATTCAAGTAGCCAACGAATATTAGGAGGATACTAAGGACGCTAAGGAATAATTGCAGGAAGAATCCCTCCGGCAATGTGTGGCGGGGATAGCCTGGGGCGAAGCGGAACACCAGCCATGTAGGCAGGATATAGAAGGACTGGAGAAACAACGTAGCCCAACTTTTCTGGGCATTAATCCACTCGACAATTTCGTCTATCTTCTGAACGTCGAACTTAATACCCAGAACATCATTCTTCACATGAAACACTGATTCGAAAACAACTACGAATAGGCAAACGATGACCAGCATCTTGACGGGTGGGAATGACACTTGACGATGGCCGCTGATATAGTCGCGCACCAGATAGCCCGGACGCCCCAGCAGCTGTACGAGCGTATAGGAGAGCGAACGGGAGTCGAGCCCCCAGAGCAGTGCGATGTTATCGCGGATGGAGCACCACCCTACCCGACCCACCTCGGCACGCTGGCCGCAGCGCGGACAGAAATTGTCGGAAAACTCCGTGCCGCAGTTATGGCAATGCCGCACCTCGCCCTCATGCCGATTGACATAGCACGGCTCTGCCTGCTGCCAGCGGCAGAAACGGTGGTAATATTGTATTAACTGCTCTTTGTCCATCAGTTCGTCCGGCATAAGTGCCATCATATCGGTTTTATACGATACACGGCTGCAAAGTTACGAAAAGTTTGTGAATTATGTTTCCAATTTATAAAAAAAATTACGGGAGAGTAGTAAAATCTCGAACTCACAGGGAGTCAGACCCCCTGTGAGCTATGAGCTAGGGTCACACGGTGCCAGACACGCTATGACAAGGCTCACGAAGGGTAGATCCTTCGTGAGCCGTGACGGGTTTTGATGCTCTGCTTTACGACTGATCAGAAGCCGTAGCACTTGGTCAGGAAATAGGTTTCGGAAGTCTTATCCTGCGTTGCAGTGATGCAGTGTTGCAGTTCGTGGAGATGCCTTCCCTATTTCTAAAAATATATCTATATATTTATATATATAAATATATATAAATATATAGAATAAATTTTCAAGTTTGAAGGTGTGTAATTTTTAACTGCAACACTGCAACTGCAACGTTTTCAGGGCAAGAAGACACACATGGAGCTGAAGGCACACTATTTTAAAAGTGTCTTTTGGGGTGTCATTTTTCGATTATTTTTTTGAAGACATTGGAAAAATTCGTACCTTTGCAGTGTCAATGAAAAAAGACGAAATTTGCGGCCTAACTGAGCAACAAAAATTACCTAGCGCGCAGGCAACTGTTTCCTAGTAAAATCGCAAAACAGAGTCTCATCGGCGATAAGTAAAAATAATTAACAAACAATTTATTAACCATTAAAATTAGAATTGAATTATGGCATTGAAAGTAAAGGCAGTTGAAAGACTGGTAAAGTTTAACAAGGAAGACGCAGGTGTTTACCGCTACGTGATGAGTCCCGAACTCTATATCGCGCTGAGTCAGGCAAAGGTGATCCGCGAGGCAGCTCTCCGCTCGGGCGTGAGTCAGGGTGTGATGAAGGCCTGCTGGGACGCAGCCGGTGAGGTCATCAAGGCGTGGGCAACCGAAGGCCACTCTGTGGCGCTGCCCGGACTGGGTACGATGCGCTTCGGTCTGCGCGCCAAGAGCGTTGAGAAGGTGGAGGACGTGAAGGCTGGTCTCATCTCGAGCCGTCGCATCATCTTCCCGCCGACGCAGGATCTGAAGGACGAGTTGGCCGACACCGCCATCCAGATCACCTGCTACGACCGCAACGGCGACATCGTGAAGCGCGTGACATCGGCAGATGCAGGTACGGTAGAGGATCCCGAGGGAGAAGGTAGCTCTGCGGGGGGCAATACCCAGGGTGGAAGCACGAACCCTGATGCAGGCGACGGTCCTACCAACGACGATGGCGACGGTCCAACTAACGAGCCTTAATCGAGGGGGTGGTTGCTGGGGCCAGGCCCCAAAGTAAAGTCGCTCACTGGAGGTGGTTGCTGGGGTCAGGCCCCAAAGTAAAGTCGCTCGCGACTGTACTTTGGCGCCAGACCCAGGAGCTGCGCCAGACCCGAGGGCTGCGGGTTCCACTCAGCTGAATAAATAAAGCAGTGTTAATCCGTGGAATCCGTGCCGAAATTATCGAATCTGTAACTTTAACCATTAAAATCTTAAACGCGTATGACAAAGAAAGAAACTTTCAAGTGGGTTGTGCAGATTATCGCATCTATTGCGTCTGCCATCCTCACCGCCCTTGGGGCAACATCCTGCATGGGAATGTAGTAAAGGGTAAAAAGGTAAAAAGGTAAAAAGGTAAAAAATAGAGGGGCTCCCAACATCATAATCGGTGAGTCCCTCTATTTTTTTTGCAACTTGGGGCCTGGCCCCAGAGTCAAAAAAAGTTATTGTTGATGCTCCGACAGGAAGCGGAGCTCAGCCTCCAGCATTTCGAGCTTGGACATGTGATAGCCGGCGGCACGGGCAATCTCGATGGGACGCGTATAGAGATAGTGGATCTCCATGGGACGATGGAAGTCGAAGTCGAGCTTCATGGAGGGGCTGTAGGGCGTCATCGCATCCGTCATTGTAATCATCTTCTCGACAAACGCCTCGTCGACGCCGTTGACGCCAAGGGCTCGGGAGGCACAGACAACCTCCATCATCATGTCGCGGATGAGCTGACGGGTGGAGGCATGTTTCAGCAAGAGGTCTGTACGAGTGTTGAGTGCGACGGTCATACCGTTGAAAGGCATGTTCCATACGGCCTTCTTCCAGCGCGCTTCCTCGTAGGGAACTGAGGCGCAGGCAACGCCAGCAGCCGTAAAATCGCTGAGAATCTGAGCAAACACGGCCTCGTCGCGACAGGAATAGTTGCCGAGATTGATGCTGCCATAGCATTGATGGTTCACGCGGCCTGGCTCCGTCTTCGCCGAGCAGATGAACGCCAGTCCTGCCACCAGCTGCACTCCGGGGAACATCTTTTGCACATCGGCTTCGATGCCTATACCGTTTTGTATCAGCACCACAACCGTATGCTCATGGAGCAAGGGTGTCAAGAGCGACGGAAGCAGATGGTTGTTAGTCGTCTTCAATCCCACAATCACCACATCGCATTTCGGCATATCCTCTGCATACTGATATACATTGACGTGATCGAGATGGAAAGAGCCGTCGCAGGAATCGACCTGCATGCCGCGCTCCTTCACGTATTGATAATCGCTATGCGACAGGAAATGCACATCCTGCCCGCTATAAGCCAGCTTGCTGCCGTAATAGCCGCCGATGGCTCCCACTCCGATGATTCCGTATTTCATATATCATCTAAAAATGGGCGCATAGGGTTTAACTCCTATGCGCCTGATTTTTTTATGTCCTGATGGATGGATTACTTGCTGTCGGCCTCTGCCTGCTTGGTCTCGGGAGCATCTGCACCGTAGTAGTTGTAGTAGGCATTGTAACGGTTGTAACCCCAGTTGCTCTGCAGACGGTCGGGATCGAGCTCCTTAGCCTTGTCGAAGAGTGTGATGGCCTCCTTGTAGAGTTCCTTCTTCTTGGCGGGATCCTCAGTCTCCTGAGCCTGTACGCTGAATGCGGTACCTGCATAGGTAGCGATCACGGCGTTGTCGGGCTTCACCTCGAATGCCTTCTTCAGGTAGGTCACAGCCTCGGCAGCCTTCTGTGCCTGGAGCAGTGCAAGACCCTTGTCAGCGAGGGCTACGAAGTTGTTGGGATTAGCAGCGAGGGCATCGTCGAGGATCTTGTAGGCAGCAGCCTCGTCGCCCAGTCCGAGCAGTACGTTGTAGAGTTTCTCCATCACGCCGTCGTTCTTGTCCTGGGCATAGATGTCCTTCAGCTGGTTGCAGAACTTCACTGAGTCGTCCTTGGTCTTCAGCTCTGACCCCAAGATTTCGAGCTTGAGGTTGAGGGCATTCTCCTTCTCCTCAGGATCCTTCATGGCGATATCAGCCAGCTGGAGGGCCTTCTCCATATCCTTATCCTGATATGCGAAGACAGCAGCGAAGCGGGCTACCTGGCCAAAGAAGGGCTTCTGAGCCTCACGGTCGCACTCGGCGAACATAGGGAACTCGTTGCTCTCAGCGAAGAGCTGCCAATACTTGCGAGCCTTAGCGTTGTCGCGGGCAGTGAGAGCCTCCTGACCTGCGTTGACGAGCGTGTTACGAACACTTACCCACAGGCGCTCTGCATTCTTCTTAGCGAACTTTGGAGATACCTTTCCCTTCTCGTTGGGCTTCTGGTCGAACTCATCGCAAAGCTTGGCAGCTGTCAGGGCGTTGAAAGCCATCTCTGCCATCAGAGCCTGATCGACGGGCTTCTCTTCCCTACCCATCTGCTTGTTAACCTGGTTCTCGGTCACAATTGTATTCTGCTCGTTGAATGCCTCGTAAGCGAGGTCTACGAGCTTGTTGTAAGCCTTAGCCTTTTCGGCATCGTTAGCGAGTGAAGCGAGACTGCTGTTGAGCAGTGTCTCTGCGTCTGCATAGGTCTTTGCCTTGAGGATAGCCTTCAAAGCGTCACTGTCACCGGCGAATGCTGTAGCGCTTGCTACGAACATCACTGCCATCATCATTAATTTTTTCATAAGCCTTTTAAAATTTGGTTTGAACTATTGTTTGTTTTTAATCGCTTGACGATATTATGTTCCGACGGTTTAATCCTCAGGGGTTTCAATGGTCGGGGTATCGATAGCTTCGGTGAGCTCCTCATCGACAATCTGTGCCTCCTCTATGTCTTCCTCGGGATCCTCGGAGTGCTGTACCTTGCAGACGCTGGCGATGACATCGTTCTTCTTGGCGAGGTTGATGAGACGTACGCCCTGGGTGGCACGACCCATCACGCGAACCTCTGCTACCTTCAGACGAATCAGCACGCCCGACTTGTTGATGATCATCAGGTCGTTCTCGTCGGTAACTACCTTGATGGCTACCAAGCGGCCTGTCTTCTCGGTGACGGCGAGGGTCTTGACACCCTTGGCACCACGCTGCGTCTTGCGGTAGTCCTCGACCTCAGAACGCTTGCCATAGCCGTTCTCTGAGACAACCATGATGGTCTCGATCTGAGGATCGTTGACGCAAACCATTCCTACAACCTCATCGTCGCCACCATCGAGGCGCATACCGATGACACCAGTGGCCACACGACCCATCGTGCGGACATCGTTCTCATCGAAGCGCACGGCGCGACCATTACGGTTGGCGAGCAGCAGCTCGTTGTGGCCGTTGGTCAGACGAACGCCTACCACCTCGTCGCCCTCGTTGATATTGATGGCGATGACGCCGTTGGCACGCGGACGGCTGTAGGCTTCGAGGCAGGTCTTCTTAATGATACCCTGCTTTGTGGCGAATACTACGTAGTGGGAGTTGATGAACTCAGTATCGTTGAAGTTCTTGATGCGCAGAACGGCATTGATGGCGTCGTCGGGTTCGATGTTGAGCATGTTCTGGATGGCACGACCCTTCGAGTTCTTGTCGCCCTCAGGAATCTCGTAGCACTTCTGCCAGTAGCAGCGTCCCTTCTGGGTGAAGAAGAGCAGCGTGTTGTGCATCGTAGCGGGATAGATATACTCGGTGAAGTCGTTGTCGCGATGACGGGCTGCCTTAGCACCTACGCCGCCGCGACCCTGCTCGTGGAACTCATCGAGATTGGTACGCTTGATGTAACCCATGTGGGAAATGGTGATGACCACAGGATCATCGGGATAGAAGTCTTCAGCATTGAACTCGTGGTCGAAGGGGATAATCTCCGTGCGGCGCTCGTCGCCATACTTCTCCTTCACCTCGATCAGATCCTGCTTCATCACCTCCTTGCAGCGCTCAGGATTGTTGAGGATCTCTTCCAAGTCGGCGATGAGTTTCTGCAGATCGTCGTACTCCTGATGGAGCTGCTCCACGCGCAGACCTGTGAGCTGTGAGAGTCGCATATCAACGATGGCCTTCGACTGGATCTCGTCGAGCTCGAAGCGCTTCTCAAGATTACGCTGGGCGTCGGAGGGAGTCTCGCTGTTGCGGATGATGTGTACCACCTCGTCGATATTGTTGACAGCAATGATCAAGCCTTCGAGGATGTGGGCACGCTCCTGAGCCTTGCGCAGGTCGTACTTGGTGCGGCGGATGGTGACATCGTGGCGGTGCTCTACGAAGTACTTGATGCACTCCTTGAGTGAGAGCAGGCGGGGACGACCCTTCACCAGCGCGATATTGTTGACAGAGAACGAGCTCTGCAGGGCTGTCATCTTGAAGAGCTTGTTGAGCAGCACGTTGGCATTGGCATCGCGCTTCACATCGACGACGATACGCATACCCTGACGGCCTGACTCATCGTTGACATTGGCGACGCCCTCGATCTTGTGCTGGTTGGCCAGCTCAGCGATATAGGCCACGAGGTCGGCCTTGTTGACACCGTAGGGTATCTCGGTAACGACAATCTTGTCGTGGGCCTCGCCGCTCTCGATCTCGGCCTTGGCACGCATCACGATACGGCCACGACCAGTCTCGTAAGCATCGCGCACACCCTGCAGACCATAGATATAGGCGCCTGTAGGGAAGTCGGGACCTGGGATGAACTGCATCAGTCCGTCGGTATCGATATCTGGATTGTCGATATAGGCGCAGCAACCATCGATAACCTCGCTGAGGTTGTGGGTGGGCATGTTGGTAGCCATACCTACGGCAATACCGTTACCACCGTTTACCAGGGGGTTAGGAATCTTGGTAGGCATGACGGTGGGCTCAACGAGCGAGTCGTCGAAGTTGTTCATCATGTCGACGGTCTCCTTGTCGAGGTCGTCCATGATGTGCTCACCCATCTTCGAGAGGCGGCACTCTGTGTAACGCATAGCTGCGGGAGAGTCGCCATCGACAGAGCCAAAGTTACCCTGGCCGTCAACGAGCGTGTATCGCATGTTCCATTCCTGCGCCATACGCACGAGGGCACCGTATACGGAGCTGTCGCCATGAGGGTGGTACTTACCGAGCACCTCACCTACGACGCGCGCACATTTCTTATAAGGTTGGGTAGATACATTGTTGATGCCCATCATACCATAAAGGATGCGACGGTGAACGGGCTTGAATCCGTCGCGCACATCGGGAAGGGCACGGGCTACGATGACTGACATAGAGTAGTCGATGTAGCTGGACTTCATTTCCTCCTCGATGTTGATTTTCATAATTCTGTCGTTGTCAATTGTCTGATCCATTGATTTTTTACACTTTTATTTTTTTACTTTTTTACTCTTTGATTTTTTCAAGATTTCGCGTTTAAGGCACTTTTCAGCCCCTCTGGCGCGTTTTTATCCGTGCAAAGGTACTCATTTTTTCTAAACCAGCCAAACCTTTTAAGCTATTTTAGGAGAAAGTTTTTGGATTTTATGGCACGATGTTTGCAGAAAATGTTGTATCTTTGCAAAAGCTAGATGAAATAGTCAAATAGTGAATAGTTTAAATAGGCAAATCGAATGACAAGTCAGTTTTCACCAAAAGTCTCTGAGATTCTCGCTTTTTCACGCGAGGAGGCAGCCCGCCTGGCCAGTAGGAGCGTAGGCCCCGAACACCTGCTGCTGGGTATGCTCCGAAGTAAGGGAGGTCCCGTGATAGACCTTTTCCGCAGGCTGGATTTGAACCTGCAGGCGGTGAAGTATGAACTGGAACAGCGTGTGAGGGAGGACGAGATCAACGTGCCCATACACACCACAGACCTTGTGCTCAACGAGAAAGCCAGCAACATCCTGAAGTTGGCTGTGCTCGAAGCCAGAATACAGAGAACGAACAAAGTAGACGAACAGCACCTGTTGCTCGCCATCCTGCACGACGCAGTGAACAACGGGGCCAAACAAGTTTTAGAATTGAACAACATTAATTATGAAGACGCTATGGCGATGCTCTTCGCCAAGCAGAATAACAATGTGACTAACGGTATCGGACTGCCTGACGAGGATGAGGACGAATACGAGGAGACAGGCAGCAAGTCTGGAGCCAGCAATAATGCGGGCAACGCCACGACCACGACTGCCCAGAAGAAAGCCAGCTCGAAGACTCCCGTACTCGACACCTTCGGAACAGACCTGACTCAGGCGGCTGCCGACGGCAAGCTCGATCCCTGCGTGGGTCGCGAGAAGGAGATACAGCGCATCATCGAGATTCTCGGTCGCAGGAAGAAGAACAATCCTATATTAATAGGTGAACCAGGTGTTGGCAAGAGTGCCATCGTGGAAGGACTGGCACAGCTCATCGAGAAGCACCACACCAGCCCCATGCTCTTTGGCAAGCGCATCTACACCCTCGATATGACGGGCGTAGTGGCTGGCACCAAGTATCGCGGACAGTTTGAGGAGCGACTGAAAGCCCTCATGAAAGAACTGGAGGCGAACCCAGACGTGATCGTGTTCATCGACGAGATACATACCATCATCGGTGCAGGCTCGACACCAGGCAGCATGGATGCTGCGAACATCATGAAACCTGCGCTGGCAAGGGGTACGATACAGTGTATTGGTGCCACTACGCTCGACGAATACCGCAACTCGATAGAGAAAGACGGTGCGCTGGAGCGTCGATTCCAGAAAGTACAGGTGGAGCCTACGACCAATGAGGAGACGCTGCAGATACTCCATAACATCAAGGACCGCTATGAGCATCACCACCACGTGACCTATACGGACGAGGCACTCGCGGCATGTGTCAAATTGACAGACCGCTATGTGACAGACCGCTTCATGCCTGACAAAGCCATCGACGCCCTCGATGAGACGGGATCGCGCGTACATCTTGGTAAGGCCCAGATTCCGCCAGAGATTATAGAGAAGGAAAAGGAGATTGCCACCGTGAAGGAGAAGAAGCAACTGGCGGTGAGAAACCAGAACTTCGAACTGGCTGCGGGCTACAGAGACCGCCAGACCGTGCTGGAGACGGAGTTGAAGCTGCTCAACGAGCGCTGGACTTCGGGTGAAGGTGAAGAGCGACAGATAGTTGACGCTGAACAGGTGGCTGAGGTCGTATCGATGATGACTGGTGTTCCTGCCCAGCGTATGGCTGAGGAAGAAGGCATCAGACTGAAGGGTATGGCTCAGGAACTGAAGAATGCCGTGATCGCTCAGGATGCCGCCATCGACAAGATGGTGAAGGCTATCCAGCGCAACCGCGTCGGGCTGAAGGATCCCAATCATCCCATCGGTGTGTTCATGTTCCTTGGACCTACTGGTGTGGGCAAGACTTATCTGGCCAAGAAACTGGCAGAATTCATGTTTGGCAGCAAAGACGCCCTGATACGTATTGACATGAGTGAGTATACGGAGAGTTTTAACACCTCAAGACTGATTGGTGCGCCTCCAGGATACGTGGGTTATGAGGAAGGTGGACAGTTGACAGAGCGCGTGCGTCGTCACCCCTACTCTATCGTGCTCCTCGACGAGATCGAGAAGGCTCACGGTAATGTGTTCAACCTGTTGCTGCAGGTGCTCGACGAAGGACGACTGACTGACGGTAACGGCAGATTCGTGGATTTCCGCAACACCGTGATTATCATGACTTCTAACGCGGGAACTCGCCAGCTGAAGGACTTTGGACGAGGTGTAGGCTTCAGTGCTGGCAACAGTTCGGCACTGGCTCTGAACGAGAAAGACAAACAGCATGCACGCGACATCGTGCAGAAAGCGCTCTCAAAACAGTTCTCACCTGAGTTCCTGAACCGTCTCGACGAGATCATCACCTTCGACCAGCTCGATCTGGAGGCTATCAAGAGAATCATCGACGTGGAACTGAAGGGGCTCTACAACCGTATCGAACAGATAGGCTACCACATAGACCTGTCTGACGAGGCGAAGGAGTTTGTGGCTACTAAGGGCTATGATGTGCAATTTGGCGCTCGTCCGCTGAAACGAGCCATCCAGAACTATATAGAGGATGGTATCAGCGACATGATCGTGAACGGTAACCTGGAACCAGGAGCCACCATCCATATCACACTCAACGAAAATGAGCTAGCATTCAGCTAGCTCATTTTCATTTAAAGCCCTTCGCACTCCTTCAGCCAGATGTTAAACGAGGCATCGCTCGGCATGCGCCAGTCGCCACGAGGCGAAAGACTCACACTACCCACCTTAGGACCATCGGGCAGACAGCTGCGCTTGAACTGCTGCGTGAAGAAACGACGGCAGAAAGTGGTGAGCCACTTCTTCACCACATCCTCTGTATAGAGTTGCTCGCGATTATTCACAATCGAAGGTGTGCAGAAGGCGCGCTGCGCCAGCAGGAATATCTTCTTAGGACTGAAGCCGTAGCGCAGGAAATAATAGATGAAGAAGTCGTGGAGCTCGTAGGGACCCACTAAGTCCTCTGTCTTCTGCTTGATGTTACCCTGCTCGTCAGCTGGTATCAGCTCGGGGGAGATAGGTGTGTCGATGATGTCGAGCAGCGTATCTGTGGCCATCTCGCCTGCCACGTAGCTGACAAGATGACGAATGAGCGTCTTGGGCACACCAGCATTCACACCATACATCGACATGTGGTCGCCATTATAGGTGGCCCAGCCCAGAGCCAATTCTGAGAGGTCGCCTGTACCCACAACGATGGCATTCTCCTTGTTGGCCACATCCATCAGGATCTGTGTGCGCTCGCGTGCCTGCGAGTTCTCATAGGTAATATCGTGAATCTTAGGATCCTGTCCGATATCCTCGAAGTGCTGTGTAACAGCTTTCGCAATACTGATCTCACGGATGGTGACACCTAAAGTCTCCATCAGCTTCAGCGCATTATGATAGGTGCGGTCCGTAGTTCCGAAGCCAGGCATCGTGATACCAATGATACCCTTACGGCTGATGCTGAGTCGATCAAAAGCCTTCACCGTCACCAGCAGGGCCAGTGTGGAGTCGAGACCACCACTGATACCGATGACTGCCTTCTGGGCATTGATATGGTAAAGGCGCTTGACGAGACCTACCACCTGGATATTGAGAATCTCCTCGCAGGAAGCCTGCATATCGTCGTCTTTCGGAATAAACGGATGAGGATCGATATCACGGGTCAGCTCGAAGTCGCGCTGGGTAGCGTGCTTCAGGATTGTCTCGGTAGCATGAGCATCGCGCTGGGCATTAATGAAGGTTGTATTCTCACGACGCTCCGCACGCAGTTTCTCGATGTCAATCTGGCACATCTGAATTTGTGGCTGAAGAGAGAAGCGCGAGCCTTCGACGAGCAACTTGCCATTCTCAAACAGCATCGCATTGCCGCCATAGACCACATCCTGCGTGGACTCTCCGAAACCACAGCTGGCATAGACATAGCCACTGATGGTGCGGGCACTCTGCTGTGCCAGCAGTGACTTGAGGTAAGCATGCTTGCCTATGAGCTCATCGCTGGCTGAAAGATTAAAGATAATATCTGCTCCTGCTAATGCAAGATTGTTGCTGGGAGGAATTGGCGCCCAGACATCCTCGCAGATCTCGACACCAAACTTCATGCCGTCGCCTGTCACAAAGAGCTGGGGCTCGGCACTGACATGAATCTTCCCACCTGCATAAATGATATCTGAAGGATTCAGATCCTGAGCAGAGGCAAACCAACGCTTCTCGTAGAACTCGCCATAATTAGGGAGGTATGTCTTAGGGACAATACCCATGATACTGCCACCTTGAATAATTACTGCGCAATTATATAGTAACCCGTTGATTATGATTGGAGTACCGACAATCGAAACGATATCGAGCTTACGCGTGAAGTCGAGCAACATGATCACGGCCTCTTCTGCGCGATCGAGCAACAGCTGCTCTCTGAAAAGATCCTGGCAAGTATAACCTGTCAAACAGAGTTCGGGGAAGACAATCACTTCCACACCTCGACCCTCAGCCTGAGCAATGATGCTCTCGACCTGTTGTACATTATATTCCACATCGGCAACCTTTACCGTAGGTACGGCTGCAGCCACATTAACAAATCCGTATTTCATTGCGTGTTTGATTTATTTGGGGGCAAAGATAAACAAAAAAGCCCGAACTACCAAAAGTTCGGGCTTCTTTCTGCTGTTTCGTTGTTTAGTTGTTGACAGAACCTCCGACGATATCAAGCAGCTCGTTCGTAATCGCCTGTTGGCGACCCTTATTATACTGCAAGTTGAGTTCACGCAACAGCTCATCGGCATTATCCGTAGCCGTCTGCATGGCAACCATTCGGGCAGCATGCTCAGATGCGTTACTGTCGAGCAGGGCTGTATAAAACAACAGGTGGGCGTACTTCGGAAGAAGCTGTGAGAGCACGGTGTTCATGTCGGGCTCTACGATAAAGTTATCGTTGAGTGGCTTCACATTGTTATCCTTCTGCTCTGTCTGACGCTCACCGCGCTTCTTGAGATACTCCTGCGACTCTTTCGTGGCAATGACACTCGTCAGGTCGCGCTCGTGATCGGCATTGAGCTCCGACTCAAGGTCGATAGGCAGGAAGGTCTTACGGGTGAGCACCTGAGAGCCTGCGCTCTTGAAGTGATGGTAGATGAGCTCTACCTTGTCGATGCTACCTTCATAAAACTTCCCTCCCAACTCCATAGCAATCTCGATACACTTGTTGACGTTTGGTTTGTCGGCAAGTGCAGAGAAATCGCCTTGGACGTTGAGCCCCAGTTTCTTCGCCTTCTCATAGACCTTGCGGCCAATGGGATAGATCTCGATGTTCTCGCGCCCGATCTCTTCTGCGTATTTGTCTACGGCATGCATCATCAACCTGATGGAGTTGGCATTGAAGCCACCGCAGAGCGAAGAGTTTGACGTGAACACGACGAGAGCTACGCGCTTGACTGGGCGCGCCTGGTCGAAAACTGTGTGTGCCTCTGCCTCTGCTGCGAGGAACGACTTGAGGATGTGCTCCAGCATCGTCTCGTAAGGCAGCATATTCTGAATAGCTACCTGTGCATGATGCAGTTTGCTGGAGGCCACCATCTTCATCGCCGACGTGATTTTTCGCGTGGAGTTGACTGAGGCTATGCGGCCTTTAATTTCTTTCAGGCTGGGCATAGGCTATCAGGCTTTATAAGTTCCTGCTATATCTGCCATCACTGCCTCGATCTTGCTCGTCGTCTCGTCGTCGATCTTTCCGCTGGCAAGCGTCTGAATGACTTCGGGATTAGCTGAGCGCAGCTTATCGAGGAAAGATGTCTGGCACTCACGTACCTTGTCGATGGGCACCTCGCGCATCAGTCCGTGTACACCGCAATAGAGGATGGCAATCTGCTCGCCTACGGGCATAGGACTGTACTGAGGCTGAATCAGCAACTGATTGTTCTTACGTCCACGATCCAGCGTCATCGCTGTCACAGCATCCATATCGCTTGAGAACTTCGAGAACGCCTCGAGCTCACGATACTGAGCCTGGTCGATCTTCAACGTACCTGCAACCTTCTTCATGGACTTGATCTGTGCTGAACCACCCACACGAGATACGGAGATACCTACGTTGATGGCAGGACGGAAGCCCTGATTGAAGAGGTCGCTCTCAAGGAAGATCTGACCGTCGGTAATAGAGATCACGTTTGTCGGGATATAAGCAGATACGTCGCCAGCCTGGGTCTCGATGATTGGCAGGGCGGTAAGTGAACCACCACCACGAACATGCCCCTTCATGCACTCGGGCAGGTCGTTCATCTGCTCAGCTACCTCCTGCTGCTCGTTCATCTTGGCTGCACGCTCAAGCAGACGAGAGTGGAGATAGAACACATCACCTGGATAAGCCTCACGTCCTGATGGACGACGGAGGATCAGTGATACCTCACGATAGGCTACAGCCTGCTTCGACAAGTCGTCGTAAACCACAAGGGCAGGCAGACCGCGATCGCGGAAATACTCACCGATGGCAGCACCTGCGAACGGGGCGTAATACTGCATGGCTGCAGGATCAGCTGCTGTTGCCGATACCACGATGGTATAAGGCATAGCTCCATGCTCCTGAAGCGTGCTCACGAGGGCAGCAACGGTACTGGCCTTCTGACCAATGGCTACATAGATACAATAGACAGGCTTATCTGCCTCATAGAAACTCTTCTGATTGATGATGGTATCAACGGCGATGGCGGTCTTACCAGTCTGACGGTCACCAATGATGAGCTCACGCTGTCCACGTCCGATGGGAATCATCGAGTCGATGGCCTTCAGACCTGTCTGTAACGGCTCCTTCACGGGCTGACGGTAGATTACACCAGGAGCCTTACGGTCGAGTGGCATCTCAAATGCATCGCTCAGATCGATCTCTCCCTTTCCGTCGATAGCCTGTCCCAGCGGATTGATCACACGACCCAGCATATTGTCGTTCACACGGATACTGGCAATACGCTTGGTACGCTTCACGACCATACCCTCCTTGATACCCGATGTGGAACCCAGGAGCACGCAACCTACGTTGTCTTCCTCCAGGTTCATCACAATCGCCATCGTCCCGTTCTCAAATTCCAGCAACTCGTTGGCTTCGGCATTGCGCAGTCCGTAGATACGGGCCACACCGTCGCTCACGGTGAGCACGGTTCCTACCTCGTCGAACTTCTCCGCATTGGAGATACCCTTGAGCTGGTCGAGCAGGACCTGGGATACTTCGCTTGGTTTAATCTTATCTGACATTAATTCTAAATTTAATAATTAAATAATGTAACAATGTAATCATTTACATTCGTTCATTTACTCAACTGTGTGAGAATGGAGTTGAGTTTTGTCTTGACGCTGGCATCCATACGATAGCTGTCGTATTCAAGGATGAAACCACCGATGATATCGGGATTCACCTCAGTCTCAAACTCCACTGTTCCATTAGTCTTACTCTCCACCATCTGACGCATCTTCTGCTCTGTTTCAGCAGAAACGGCTGCAGCGGTGATGAGACGTCCTCGGATGACATTCTTCTGTTGGCGGTAAAGCGTGACGTACGAATTGGCGATGAACTGCATCACACTCTCACGGTCCTCCTTCAGCACGAGCTGGATAAAGGTCTTGGTCAGGTCGGAGGGCTTTGAACCTACTGCCGTCTGTAACAGCATCTCCTTCTTGTCCTTCGAGAGCATCGGATTGTCTATCGTAAACCGCAGCTGTGGCACTTCGACATAGCTCTTGGCGAGCTGCTGCATCTCAGTGTAGACAGCATCCTCGATTTTCGCGTCTGTTGCACTTTTCAGAAGTGCACGGGCGTATCTTACCGATATGACTCCTATATCCATACGTTATCGCTTATTTGTCAGTAGAAACCTCATCCAGCATACGTTCGATCAAGTCCATCTGGGCCTTGTCATCCTTCAGGTTCTGACGAAGAACCTTCTCAGCTATCTCTACGCTAAGCGCAGCGACCTGCTGACGGATGTCGGCGATGGCAGCCCTCTTCTCCTGTTCGATAGCAGTCTTCGCATCACTCAAGAGACGGGCACCCTCCTCACGGGCCTTCTGCTGAGCCTGTTCTACGATGGCGTCACGCGTCTCGGCAGCTTCTTTAAGAATCTGTGCCTGACGATCGCGTGCCTCCTGAAGTATCGCCTCGCCTTCCTGCTTGATATTCTCCAGTCGCTCTGATGCCTCGTGGGCTTTGAGCAGACTCTCGTCGATGTACTTCTTCCGCTCTTCTACCATATTCGTGATAGCAGGGAATCCGTACTTCGCAAGCACGAAGAAGACAACGGCAAACGCCAGGAGCATCCAGAACAATAGTCCCAGATCAGGTGTAAGGATAGCTGGCAGTTTACTGAAATCCATTCGCTGTAATCTTTAGTCTTACTTAATGTGAATGAATTGTCGCTATTAGATCAAGAATGCACAAGCTGCGATAGCGAAGAGGGCACAACCCTCAACGAAAGCAGAGGTCAGAATCATGTTGGTCTGGATCTTACCAGTAGCCTCTGGCTGACGGGCGATGGCGTCCATAGCGCTACCACCAATCTTACCAATACCCAAACCTGCACCAATTGTTGCAATACCTGCACCGATACCGCAGCCCAGCTGTGCCAGACCCTCAGCGGCTAAAAATAAAGCTGAAATCATAATTTTTTAAATTTTTAAGTTATTAATAATTGTATCCAATTTTTACATATTTAAATTCTTACTCTTCGTGGTGATCTTTATGGGCAAGCCCGATGAACACCGCACTAAGCATTGTGAAGACGTATGCCTGAACAAAAGCAACCAGCAACTCCAACAGATTCATGAAGAGCAGCATGATGATGCTAAAGGCGTTCAGGCCCAGACCAAATCCGACACCCATCGACCAACCGAGGAAGATCACACACGTGAAGCTGAGCATCACTGCGTGGCCTGCCATCATGTTGGCAAAGAGACGGATCATCAGCGCGAAAGGCTTCGTGAAGACACCGAACAGCTCGATGACAGGCATGATCGGTGCCGGATAAGCCTTCAGGAACAGTGGCACTTCTGGCCAGAATATCTCCTTCCAGTATTCCTTGTTGGCGAAGATGTTGATGGCAAGCATCGTACAGAGCGCCAGGAAGAATGTGATATTGATATTTCCAGTCACATTGGCACCGCCTGGGAAGACAGGTATCAATCCGATGAGGTTACACGTCAGGATGAAGAAGAATACCGTCAGCAGATAAGGTGCATAAGGCTTGTAATGCTTCTCACCGATCGACGATTTAATCAGATCGTCGTGAATCGTCATCACAATCATCTCCATAGCTCCAACGAAACCTCCAGGCGCCTGATCCTTCACATCGTGCTTCTTATACCAGCGGGCACAAGAGAGGAAGACAATGATCAGAATAGCCACCACAATCCAAATCTGAAGCACACTCTTCGTGATACTCAGATCCAGGGGGCGAACCTCACTGCCATCAGCCATACGCTCATATATCTTCCCATGATGCTCTTCATTGAAGAAGAAGCCATCGGGCAGACTGTGAGCCGTACAGAAATGCCACTCTCCGGTATTCTCACTACGGATGATAATCGGCAGCGGAATGCTCAGATGCTTGCCTTGATAGGAAGCGATGTGCCACTCATAAGAGTCGGCCAGGTGCTCAAGAACAATCTCAGGGATATTGATCTTCTCACCCTCACCACCTTCTTCTGCAAGAGCAGGCATCGGTAGCAGTGCTACCATCATCAGGAGGATTATCGACTTTAATTGTTTCATTATTCTCTAAATGTATAAGCAAACTTTACGTTGTTTTGCCGAGCGCATCAAGACTGGTTCGACACTTTAGCAAAGAATATGGAATGGTGCGTCAACGATGCAAAATAGAACACCATGAACACCATGAAGAAAAGTATCATGTTATCACGGCCATAAACCAGATAATAAATGAACATCACAAGTAAGGCAAGCAACAAACGGAAGCCAGAGACTGCTGTAAAGAAAGTCGGAAGACTATCCGGAGCCTGCATGGCAATACGACGCCACACGATGCCAATCACGCAACCCAACAACAGGGTAAAGCCAGAACTGACAATAGCAGGAACGAGCAGACCATCAAGAAACCATACCCGCATCACCAATAAAGTAACGAGGAAAATAGCTGCTGTCAGGAATAACTGCTGTCGCATGTAACGCTTGCTTAACTGATTGATATTCATTGTCATGATAAACTTCTTACGCCTCTTTAAGAGTGGGGATTAGCCAATCTCTACGCAGAGACTTACCAGATTCTTCTGCACTTCCACGAATCCACCAAGAATATTCAGACTGGTCTTACCTTCTTTGGTGGCATACTCTACGACTCCTTTCTGAAGCGTTGAGATGATTGGCGCGTGGTCGTTCAGAATCTCGAACTGTCCCATGGTACCTGGTACCAAGACACTCTCGACTACTCCGTCGTATTCAACCTTCTCGGGCGAAACTATTCTAAGCTGCAACATAACGTTCAATGATAATATTCAATAAACATTACCCCTTGGCAGCCTCGAGCAACTTCTTGGCCTTCTCCTTGGCATCCTCAATAGTACCGACATTGAGGAAAGCCTGCTCAGGCAGATCGTCAACCTCGCCGTCGAGAATAGCATTGAAGCCCTTGATAGTCTCTTCGATGGGCACCATGACACCAGGCAGACCTGTGAACTGCGATGCCACAGAGAACGGCTGAGAAAGGAAACGCTGTACACGACGTGCACGGTTCACCGTCTGCTTATCCTCATCTGAGAGCTCGTCCATACCAAGGATAGCAATAATATCCTGAAGCTCCTTATAGCGCTGCAGAATCTGCTTCACGCGCTGGGCACAATCATAGTGAGCCTTACCCACAATCAGAGGATCAAGGATACGTGAAGTTGATCCCAGAGGATCCACAGCAGGATAAATACCAAGCTCTGCAATCTTACGATCAAGCACCGTCGTTGCATCGAGGTGGGTAAACGTCGTAGCAGGTGCAGGGTCAGTCAAATCATCAGCAGGTACATATACAGCCTGTACTGAGGTGATTGATCCCTTCTTGGTAGAGGTAATACGCTCTTGCATAGCACCCATTTCAGAAGCAAGCGTTGGCTGATAACCCACAGCTGATGGCATACGGCCTAACAGAGCGGAAACCTCAGAACCAGCCTGAGTGAAACGGAAGATATTATCGATGAAGAAAAGGATATCAGCAGCGCCGCCATCCTTACCGCCTCCATCACGGAAGCCCTCAGCGACTGTCAAACCAGACAATGCGACAGAAGCACGTGCCCCAGGAGGCTCATTCATCTGACCATAAACCAAGGTGGCCTGACTCTTCTTCAACTCCTCTGGATCAACAAGTGAGAGATCCCACTTGCCCTCGTCCATAGCCTTACGGAACTTCTCACCATAACGGATAACGCCTGACTCGATCATTTCTCGGATCAAGTCATTACCCTCACGAGTACGCTCACCTACACCTGCAAATACGGAGAATCCGTTATGACCTTTGGCGATGTTGTTGATGAGCTCCATGATGAGCACCGTCTTTCCTACACCAGCTCCACCAAAGAGTCCGATCTTACCACCCTTCATATAGGGCTCCAACAGGTCGATAACCTTGATACCTGTTGAGAGAATCTCTTTCTTCGTAGAGAGTTCTTCAAATGTAGGAGCTTCACGGTGGATAGGATAAGCACCCTCCATGTTGAGCTGTTTCATACCGTCGATAGGCTGACCGATAACGTTCAGCATACGACCTTTAATCTGATCTCCCGCAGGCATCACAATAGGTGATCCCATAGGGATAGCCTCTAATCCACGGTGCAGTCCGTCGGTATTGTCCATAGCCACACAGCGCACCGTATCCTCGCCGATGTGCTGCTGCACCTCGACAATCAGGTCGCGCCCGTCACCACGGTCAATCTTCAAAGCATCATGAATCTTTGGCAGAACCTTTTCCGCATCCTGACCCTCTGTATCGAAAAACACGTCGATAACAGGGCCGATAATCTGCGAAATGTGTCCAGTAATTTGTGACATAAGCTGTAAATATTTGAGTTACTTTGTTTGTTTTGTAGTTCAACACTTAAGTTTTAGTGAATGCAAAGATAGCTATTTTTTTCCCAATAAAAGAAATTTTTAAGATATTTTTAAACTATTTGCCCTGATTATTTCCTCAATGCAATATTATAGTTGTAATATCGACTATTTCCTGTGACATCTTCAAGGACTTTGACAAATGGTGGGAATTTCACACTTTCCTGCTCTGCTACGCCTTTAGACTGTAGTATTACCAAATCGTTGACTGGTTCCTGAAAAGTATCAATCTCGAAGTGCTGCCCCTTCCAGATAAAGCTCTGACGTCTCTTCTTGATAGTGGAACGATAGGGATCAGCCTGCTGGAGCATCTGCTCATAAAGATTATTATCGACCTTACGCTCAGTCTCCAACTCCTCTGTATCTGAGATACGCTTCTTCGAACGATGAACATTAACCACTTTCCCCCCACTCCACATACGACGACGCAAGCGGATCTCGCAGCCTGGTTCAGCTACAAGATAGGTCTGGGTGATCTCGCTCTCGATAGCTCCTGGTATTTCCCCTATCACTTCCACTTTATACAGACGTTCTTTCTCCAGAGGCTGAGGCAATCCGAGCACATTGCTGATTTCCTTGATCACACGGTTGAGCTTGGCATTGAAATCATCATGATTGTTGATCACACGCAGATGGGAATGCCCCGACCATGCGTTGATGACTTTCTTATCCAGTTCTCGGGCGAGTCGAAGACCTTCTTCGTCAGCCTTCTCATAGCGGGTGGCGTTAGTGGCCGTCGTGTAATACTGTTCTGCGCCATCAGCAGCACTAACAAGATGGAGTACTGCGTCATAACGCTGGCGCAACTTATCGGAATCCGTATCAACCATCTGTGTAATCTCCTGCCATTCCTCTGGCTTGATATAGGCAGAGATATCCATAGCACCTCTATCACAGACAATCAGTACAGGCTTCTCACATACTTCTGCCAAGCGATAGAATTGATCCTCAAGCGACAACTGTGTTTCCAGGATAGCACGCTCACCTTCGTAATAGAGCTGGCGATTAGGAGTCAGGTAATTCCAGCCGCCAGTACTATAGAGCGTAGGAACCTCAGGGACGGTGAACACCTTATACCCCATCCCTGAGAAATATTCTACGATCTTAACCAGAGCCGTTGTCTTACCTGCACACGGGCCACCTGTTAATACTATCTTCTTAATCTCCGGCATATTAGATACTCAGTTCATCAAGCACCTTGATCAATCGCTTGTCGAAACGCTTATCAGTACGTATACACTCGCTGAAGGGCACGTATACCACATCATTGAAGCGCACACCCACCATCACGTTGCGCTGTCCCTGCTTGATGGCCTCAATGGCACCCACACCAGTTGTAGAAGCAAGAATACGGTCACGGGCTGAAGGAGTACCACCACGCTGCAGGTGACCCAGGATCGACACACGTACGTCGAACTCTGGGAACTCATGCTTCACACGGTCAGCATAATAAAGGGCACCACATTTCGGACTCTCCGACACGATGACAATACATGACTTCTTCGACTTGCGGATACCACGACCCATGAACTGTGCCAGCTGGTCGACATCGGTAGTCTCCTCTGGTACGATGGCAGCCTCTGCACCACAGGCGATGGCGCAATTCTGTGCCAGGAAGCCAGCATCACGACCCATCACCTCAACGAAGAAGATACGTTCGTGAGAGTTTGCTGTATCACGGATTCTGTCGACACACTCCATGATGGTGTTCATGGTCGTATCGTAGCCGATAGTAGCATCTGTACCATAGAGGTCGTTGTCGATCGTGCCAGGCAGACCGATTACAGGGAAGTCATATTCCACACCAAACTTCCAGGCACCTGTCAGCGAACCGTTACCACCGATCACTACCAGAGCGTCGATTTCTTCTTTCTGACAGGTCTCATAGGCCTTGGCCATACCCTCGGGAGTCATGAAATCCTTCGAACGGGCTGTCTTCAGGATTGTACCACCACGAGTGATGATACCACTCACATTCTCTGTCGTAAAAGGCTTCACCTCGTCGTGGATCAGTCCTTCGTATCCACGATAGATTCCCTTGATATTAAAACCGTTGCAAATACCTGCACGTGTCACCGCACGAATAGCTGCATTCATTCCAGGAGCATCACCTCCGGAAGTCAGAATTCCGACTGTTTTAATCTTTGCCATAATCTTATAGTTTTATATATTAAAAATAATTAAGTTCTATCCAAAGCACTGCCAGTCCTACCAATCCACCAGCCAACACTTTCAGAGTCATATTCTTCACATACCAGCCCAAGCGGATATGTTCCATCTTCATCAGCGCAAGACCACTCACAGAGCCTACACTAAGCAAGCAACCTCCTACGGTTGTCGTATAGGCTACGATTTTCCAATAGATACCGTTGGTGATAAAGCTACCGATGTAATCACCAGGCAAAGCACCCTTCACGACAGGATAGAGAGACAGGTCACTGATAGCTATCGTAAAGGTGTCAACCAGTCCGCTGAGTAGTCCAGATACAATTCCAACAACCCATACGCTATGAATGTTTTGATTGATCCAGTCTGCTACATCACTGAACACGCCTGTTTCCATTACGACACCCATTCCAAGCATAATACCCATCACAAAGAGAATCTGCTGGATGGTTCCATACTGCAAGGCGATGGGGACACGTTTTTCCGACATCATATCAGCATTCATCAGCTTACGGTTCATCAGTTCGTTAACCACCCACAAGACACTTAACACACAGAGTGCTCCAAGAAATGGCGATAATTTGGTAATCGTATGGAAGGTGGGGATAAACCACAGACCGCCAATACCCACGAAGAGCATCAATATTCGCTGCCAAGGACTCAGGTTCGTTTCGTCACCACGGTAAGGCATAGGCGACCACTGGGCGTCGATTCGCTCAGGTAACTCACGATTGATAAGTGCTGTAGGTATGACCCAAGCCAACAAAGCAGGTAGCGCCATATACGACGAGAAGTTGGTTGCAGTTACAGCTCCATCACCCCACAAGATCAGACCTATCGGATCTCCAATCACCGTAAAGCATCCTCCACAGTTGGCTGCCAATACGATGGCTGTACCAATCAGCATCCTCTGTCGACGGTTCTGGACAATAGAGTGCATGATGACGAGCATCATCGTTGTTGTCGTCAGGTTATCAAGGTTGGCAGAAAGGATGAAAGTCGCAAAAGTAATTGTCCACAATAAACGTTTTGAATTTCTGGTACGGATCCATTTGGTGATAAAATCAAAACAGCCGTTGTTGTTCAGAATCTCCACAATACTCATCGTGGCCAGGAGAAACATGACGATGCTGGCAGCACGCCCTACATAATATAAGAATACATTATTATATATATAATATTTAACGGCATCACTCGAAGGCAAATCCCCACCCAGGAACTCCTCATAGTCCTGCGGATGGCGTGCCATCACGAAATCCGTTCCATAACAGATATACACCACCCACCCTACGGTTCCTATGAAAATGGCAATAGCCGCCTTATTCACACCCGTCAGATGCCCCGTGGCAATCACCACGTAGCCCAACAGCAGTAATATCACAATTATCAACGTCATCTCTAAACTCTAATTTAATATCTCCGACGGCACCCATACCCAGAATATAGATCCTCGTCCGTCAAATTCATTATCACGCACCCCGATCTTACCTCCCGATTTATCGATGATAGCCTTACAGATGCTAAGTCCTAATCCAGGAGCATTCTCCTGGGTGTAAGTATTCTTATCTGATAGCAACGTGAAAATATTCTCCTTCAGATCTTTAGGCAGCCCCATACCTGTATCCCTAACCTCTATATAGATGCCCCCTTCTTTCACATAGTATGCCAAAGTCACTTTACCCTCTTTGGTGTGTTGCTGAGCATTCTCAAGCAAGTGCATAGTCACCATTCGCATCATGTTAGGATCAACCAGCGCACGTATACCCTCTGCAGGCTCCTCAACCTCCAATCTGACTCCATCTGCCAACTGCGGACGAATCTCCGAGGCATAGCTGTCCATCTCATGATCAACATCTGTTACCTGGAGATTAAACAGCTTTTCAGAACCTTTGATATTGCTAAGTGACAATAATTCATTAATGAAATGCAACAACTGCAGTCCGTTAGCGTTGATTAGTCCAAGCAATTGCTGACGCTCTTCCTCCTTCATATCTCGAGAAGATGATTCCATCAGCAAGTCAGAGAATCCGATAATGGCATTCAGTGGAGTTCGCAATGCGTGACTGACGTTATTGAGGAAGATATCCTTCAGTTCTTCGCTCTTCAAAGCACGTTGCTCATTCTCTTGGGCACGTTTCATTTCTTTCATCAAACGATTGCCCCCTCTTCTCTGCAGAATGATGATAGCGCCTAAAGACGCGAAGATAATCAAGGCAATAAGCCCCCATATCCACATCGGAATAACAAACCCACCAAAATTAGTGCGGATTTCTCCATAGACCTCATCAACCAAACCTTCAGAATCCATCTTTTCCAATTCCAAATTGATAGCATCAATCAGCCGTTTGTCATGACTCACGTAGCAATATTCACGCGGCATCAGGGTCAGATCATGCGTAACGAGATTGTCCAAATGGTACGTATCCAACAGATAATGAGCCTGATAACGGTAGCAGATCACACCGTCATATTGTCCTTTCGACAGTTCATAGAGGGCTTTCTTCAGGTCTTTGATCAGCACGCAGGTAGCACCGCCAGCTGTCAAAGTGTCGATGATGGGCTGTGATTTCATGAAGGCAAAGGTCTTGCCTTCCAGATTACGCAGACCGTCCTTGTTCTCATCACCCTTTCTGGATACCATCTGATAATAGAGACGGAACACCGCTTTCGAGTAGTTGGTGACATCCTTCCGATAGGGTGAATAAACCATCATGCCAAGGTCAGCCCTGCTCTTGAGAATATCATCAGCCACATTCTCCCAAGTATTGGGCGCATACGTGAAAGGGATATTCAGGCGAGCCATCAGCAACTCCGTGAATTTAACGTCGAAGCCACTGGGTTTACCTGCTTCATCCACATACTCCATAGGCGGATAATCCAGGTCGATGGCGAATTTCAGAGGGTGGTCTTTCGTATAGCCGAGGTTATCTGCTCTCACCTCAAAGGCAAGGGTAGCCAATAGCAACAGCAGGCCATATAACTTCGACTTCATTTTAGGTTGATACTTTATTATTGGGGACAAAGTTACGTAAAAGTTTTGTAATCACCAAAACTTTTACGCAAAAAAGTTAAACCGAGCCCCTCAAGCCCTGTTCAAGCCCTGTTCAACAGAAACCAGTCTGAATATGATCCCACAGCATACGAATTAACTTTGGTTGGTAAACAGATTTGTCCCACCCCTTGGGACAACTAATCCCACCCCCTGGGACAAACAGTCCCATGCCCTGGGACAATCACAAAGCAATAGTTAATAAGGCAGCGCAAGCCTCACTCCCTCTGCGAATAGTGCCTATAAACGGCATTGCATACACTAAAACATCAGCTGCATACACCGCACAAACTTACTGAGTATCAATCAGATAACATGCCTGTGTATGCAGTGTATGCAACTAAATAAAAATATTTATTTATTTTCGTATAAGAATACAGCCACAAATAAATAGGCATGTAGCCATACTCCAGCCTGCTTCTAGGCTGCTTCTAGGCTGCTTCATGCCATACTGTATGAGTATGGCATGAGTATGGCTACTCCTTGGGTAGGACTTGGAAAGGGCTTGGCTGCACTATGACAAAAGCCTGTTCGCAATTCACTCTGAAACTATTTCCTTACCAGCCTTTACCCACTCGGTGTAACCACCCATGAGGTCAACCGCGTTAAAGCCATTCTCTAAGAGAATCTTGGCAGCGGAATTACTACAAAATCCAGAACGGCAGTAAACAGCTATTTGTTTATCACGCGAGAGTTTCTTGAGACAATCGTCAACAAAAGAGTCTTCTCTGAAATCTATTTGGATTGCATGTTTCATGTGGCTTTCTTTGTACTCTTGGAGCGTACGCACATCAAGCAGTACCACATTCAGAGTGTCTGATATCAGTTTTTCAAATTCATCGGGATTAAGCCGTTGAAGAGTTACTTCTTTTTTTACAGTCTGCTCCTGCTGTTTATGCTTGCAAGAATTAAGACTGAAAGCCAGACCCAAGAAAGCCAAAAATATAATTATTCGTTTCATAAGGCGCATTATTTTATTTTTCAATGCAAAGATATTGCAAATTTTTGTAATTTGCAAGAAAAAATGGGAAAAAAAAGTGAAAGGACTTAGCTTGGGACGTATCGCAGACAGAACATTGTCAAGTCATCACTGTGCTCTGCTCCGGCTACATGAGATTCAACCTCATCCAGCAAATCAGAAATAAGTTGGCTTGACTCTATGCCGCGATGGGCACCAAGCCACTCTTTCAGACGATCGTCGCTGAACTGCTCCTGTTGCTGGTTCTCAGCCTCATTCAGTCCATCAGAATAAATAAAGAGCCGCTGACCTCCAATATATTCAATGGTTTCCTCTACAAACTTCATTTCCGGCCAAAGGCCTATAGGAGCATTAGGCTCCATCTTGACGAATTTGCCATCAAGGACGGGCGGGTTATGGCCGGCGTTGCAGAAGTAAAGGATACCATCCTCCAGATCGAGCTGTCCGATAAACATTGTTATGAACATGCCATTGTCATTGTTCTTGGAGAACTCGCGATTCATGGCGTTGGCAATGTCAGCCGGATTCATCTCATAATTGGCGAGTGTGCGGAACAGACGAACAGCCTGAGCCATTAAAAGCGATGCTGGTATACCTTTTCCACTGACATCACCAACACAGAAATAAAGCATATCGTTGATGAGCACATAGTCGTATAAATCACCTCCTACTTCCTTTGCAGGAATCATCACGGCATAGATATCAAGCCCTGGATAATTAGGAAAATCATGTGGCAGCATCGCCATCTGAATATCTCGGGCAATACGCAACTCACTCTCAATACGTTCCTTGGCTGTAGTGGTCTCCTCAAGCTTATCATAGGCCTCTTTTAACTTCCGGAGCTGCAGTCTGCGGATATTGGCATAAAAAGCCATGAAGATAATCGCCATTACAGCAAATAGACTCACAAGGATCAGCTCGATGCGCTCAGCTTCCTCTTCTTGTTTGAGAGCTTCCATCTTGATGCGGTATTCGCTGATTTGCAAATCCTTGTGAATAGCACTTAGGCTATCGTTGTTGCGCTGCGCCTCTCTCAGCTGTTCCTGGACAGACACCTTAGACGATTGTGCTACTGCATCAGGCACAGTCACCAGAAATAAGGCCATCAATAGGATTATGACTTCCTTAAATAATACTCTATGGCAAATTAATTTCATCTTTTATATAACTATGCACACGGGGTTGTCCCCCGTGTGCACCTTTGTATTACTTGCTAACTGTCAACCTCCGAAATTATCATACATGATGCTTTCGGGATCAACGCCAAGCGAGTCGAGCATACCAACCACGGCCTTCGACATCGGGCCGGGACCGCACATATAGTACTCGATATCCTCAGGAGCCTCGTGGTCCTTCAGATAAGTCTCATACATCACATTATGCACAAAGCCCGGTGTGTACTTCACGCCAGCGGCATCTGCTGCAGGATCTGGACGGTCGAGAGCCAGGTGGAAGTGGAAGTTGGGATACTCCTTCTCCAAGCCCAAGAAGTCGTCGAGGTAGAACACCTCGTTCAGAGCACGTGCACCATAGAAGTAGTGCATCTCGCGATCGGTGGTGTGAAGTGTCTTCGTCATGTGCATGATCTGTGCACGCAATGGAGCCATACCGGCACCACCACCAACCCAGATCATCTCCTTCTTCGAGTCGAAGTGTGGATGGAAATCGCCAAAAGGACCACTCATGATTACCTTGTCGCCAGGTTTCAGCGAGAAGATGTAAGATGAGGCGATACCAGGGTTCACATCCATGAAGCCTGAACGATCGGGCTTAAATGGCGGCGTAGCAATACGTACCGTCAGCATGAACACATCACCTTCAGCAGGATAGTTGGCCATCGAGTACGCACGGATGGTGTCCTCAGGATTCTTACACTTCAGGTCGAACATCTTGAATTTCTCCCATGCCGGTACATACTCTGGTGTAATCAGATCGCGATCATAGTCGTTGTAGTCGATACAGTCGAACTTTGGAATCTTGATCTGTGCATACGATCCTGGCAGGAAGTCCATGTGCTCGCCCTTTGGCAGCTGAACCTTAAACTCCTTAATAAATGTAGCGACGTTCTTATTGCTGATAACAGTACACTCGTACTCCTTAACGCCAAGAATACTCTCGTCTACATGTATTTTCAGGTCACCCTTCACCTTACACTGGCAACCTAAGCGCCAATGGTCTTTGATCTGCTTACGTGTAAAGTGAGGCTTCTCAGAGTCGAGGATTTCTCCCCCACCCTCGAGCACCTGGACCTTACACTGTCCGCAGCTGGCCTTACCGCCACAAGCTGAAGGCAGGAAAATACCATTCTGATTGAGTGTGGCCATCAGATTGTTGCCCTGAGGTACGTTCAGCACCTTATCGCCATTCACTGTAATATTCACGTTGCCGCTGGGGCTCAGGTATTTCTTTGCCACCAACAGGATAATCACAAGCAAGATGATTACCAAGAGGAAAACCCCTATACTATATGCTATAAACTGAGCCATAACTTCAATTTTTCAATTTTTAAATTTTTAAATTATTATATGTTCAGTCCAGAGAAACACATCATCGCCATAGCCATCAGACCTACGGTGATAAACACGATGCCAAGCCCCTGCAGAGGCTTGGGCACATCCGAATACTGCATCTTCTCACGAATGGCACCCATAGCCACAATAGCCAGTGCCCAGCCAAGACCAGAGCCAAAGCCATAGATGACGGCATCCCACACCGACGTGATAGCCTGTGAATTAGATGGATCCATCAGAATGCGCTGCTGCATGAACAGCGAAGCACCCATGATGGCGCAGTTAACGGCAATCAGAGGCAGGAAGATACCAAGGGCTGCATAGAGCGACGGAGAATATTTCTCCACCGTCATCTCGACCAGCTGAACCATACCTGCAATCACTGCGATAAAGAGAATAAATGACAGATAACTGAGATCTACTCCCTCAACGAGACAATCAGGCCCCAGCACCTTGGTCTGCAACAGATAATTGACGGGAACGGTAACGGTGAGCACAAAGGTTACAGCGAGACCGAGTCCGAGCGAAGTCTTCACAGTCTTCGACACAGCCAGATAAGAGCACATGCCAAGGAAGAAGGCGAAGATCATATTGTCGACAAAGATCGACCTGAATAGTAATGATATTGCGTGTTCCATATCTTATTTTTCCTTATAAAAGTAAGCACGATGAACCCAAATCACACATCCTACGAGAATCAGCGCCATAGCGGGCATCGTCATCATACCATTGTTCACATAACCGAAATCGTAGCAGGCATCAGGGATAATCTGGAAGCCCAGCAGACTGCCACGACCGAGCAGCTCACGAACAGCCCCCACAATGACAAGGATCATCGCATAGCCGAGACCATTGCCCACGCCATCGAGGAAAGATGGCCAAGGCTTGTTCATCATAGCGAAAGCCTCAAGACGCCCCATCAGGATACAGTTGGTGATGATTAGTCCTACATACACTGAGAGCTGAACGCTTACGTCATAGGCGAAGGCTTTCAGAATCTGTGAAACGATGGTTACAAGAGCAGCCACGACCACCAACTGAACCACAATACGAATACGGTTAGGGATGGTGTTACGGATGATAGAGATAATCACATTAGAAAAAGCTGTGATAACAGTTACGGCCAGTCCCATAACAATAGCAGGCTTAAGCTGAGAAGTCACAGCCAATGCAGAGCAAATGCCCAGTACCTGTCCAAGAATAGGATGGTCGACATTTAACGGGTTTGTAAAAACCTCCTTATTTTGTTTACTGAATAATGCCATAGTTTAATCCTCCCCTTTTTGATTTTCACACTGCTGCGGCTTCATTTGGTCGGCAAAGAGCTGGAAGGCGTTTGCGCAGGCATCATCAAGGCAGTCCTTGATCATTGCATCTACACCATTAGAAGTCAATGTCGCACCAGTCACGCAATCAACCTGAGTATCAGGATTCTCAACCTTCTTGACTACCGAGAGGACTACCTCATGGCCATTTGGACCATCTTGATATACTCTCTTGCCGATAAATTTCTCCTGCCATTCCTGCGAGTCCTTAATCTCCGCTCCCAGTCCAGCAGTCTCACTCTCATGGTTAAAATAAGCACCATAGACGATAGGATTCTCATTATTATGGAGAGAAATGTATCCACTGATACCACCCCAGAGACCCATACCTTTCAACTCAACGACAAGAACATTCTCACCATTGATATTACACATATAGTACTTACGTCCGTCCATCTCGGCTTCAGCCTTCACAACGTCCTTGTACTTGGCTTCAGCTTCTGCCCCGTCGAGGTTACGGATGTTAAGCGAATAAAGAATCTGCTTCTTCACATCGAGAGCCACGTTTGCATCCTGCATAGGCTTCAGAGCCTGATAGACGAATGCCAGCAAAAAGGCCACGATGACCACGAGTATCGCGCTATATATAATAATGTACGCGTTAGAGTTTGTATTCAGTTTCATTTGATACCTCCTCTCTTTAATCGTTTCGAGATATTCCGCTCCACAACAAAGTGGTCGATAGTGGGAGCAAACATATTACCAAAGAAGATGGCGAGCATCATACCTTCAGGATAACCAGCATTCATCACACGGATGATGATAGCCATCGCACCGATCAGGAAACCGTAGATGTACTGACCAGTAGTAGTGCGGCAAGATGTCACAGGGTCGGTAGCCATAAACACGGCTCCAAAAGCAAAGCCACCCATCAAGAAATGGTGCCACCAAGTCATACCCTGACCAGACTGTTCGAAGATGACAGCCAGAATAGTACCACCTACGAATACGCTAAGCATAGTGCGCCAAGAGGCAATGCCCGTCCACAGAAGGATGATGGCACCAATGGCAATAGCAATCAGTGAAGTCTCACCGATAGAGCCAGGGATGAATCCCAATACCATATCCATGATTGAGGCATCAGGATTGATGTTTTGTGCCAGCTGTCCGAGTGGCGTAGCTGCTGTGAATCCGTCAGGCAGGTCGTTACCAAGCCCGAAGATAGAACTCTGGGCTACCCATACGGTATCGCCTGTCATCTTCGACGGATAGGCGAAGAACAGGAACATACGGGCTGCGATGGCAGGATTGAAGATGTTCATACCTGTACCACCAAAGATCTCCTTACAGAAGATAACGCTGAAAGCGCAGGCCAGAGCCAGCATCCACAGTGGACAACCGATAGGAATAATCAGCGGAATAATGATACCAGATACGAGGTAACCCTCCTGGATCTCTTCACCCTTCCACTGTGCCCAAGCAAACTCAATACCCAGACCAACAATGTAGCTCACCAGAATCTTTGGCAGTACGGCGAGGAAACCGTAGCAGAAGATTTCAAAGAAACCAGCTGTTGCCAGTGTACCTGCAGCCAGATAGTTCTGATAGCCAATATTATACATACCAAACAGCATGGCGGGCATCAGGGCGATCACCACCATACTCATAATACGCTTCGAGTCGATGGCGTCGTGAATGTTCACGCTGCCAGCCTTCGCCGTGTCGTTAGGCACGTAGAGGAAAGTCTCAAAGCCGTCGAACACTGAGCGGAAGGCATGTAGTTTGCCACCCTCCTCAAAGTTCGGCTTGATCTTATTTAAATAATTCCTTAAAAAACTCATAGTCTCTTTGTTCTTTGTCTGCTAACTGTTCTCCTTACGTAAGATATTTAGTCCTTCTCTAACGATACGTTGCAACTCAAGCTTAGAAGAATCTACGAACTCAGCAAGAGCGAAGTCCTCAGGAGAAACCTCATAGATACCCAGTGCCTCCTGACGGTCGATGTCGCCAGCAATGATGGCCTTAATGAGGTATTCACCATAGATATCCATTGGCAGCACCTTATCGTACTCACCACTCATAATCATATGGCGCTCACCACCTTTTATGCGGGCATCGAGCGCATAGTCTTTCTTTCCACAGAGCCATGAGAAATAGCTACGGTTCACAGAGAACTGTTTGAAACGGGGCAGAATCCAACCCAACATCTCGTCAGCATCATTACCCTCAGGAATCACAGTGATTTCAGAAGTATGAGCCCCAAGGAATCCCTCCTTGGTCGTAGGCATGCCAGTCAGCACGTTACCATTGATAATGCGCACACTCTTCGACGCATCGTAGCTGTTGCTCAGAAGTGTCGAGAGCTCCTCGCCAACCAACATGTCTACATAGGCAGGACTTTTAACCTCACTGCCACAAAGGGCTACAGTACGCTTCAGATCCACCTTACCTGTATTGAACAAACGTCCAATAAAGAGCACCACTGTAGGATCACCGATAGTCCAGACTACCTCACCCTTGTTCACCGGGTCAATGTTGTTTACTTGCACACCTACGTTGCCAGCAGGGCACTTACCATCAAACACGTAGACTTCTGCATCCTGAATACCAGCCAACTTAGAGCCTACTCCAACGCCTAAATTGACATTGGCAATTCTTGACAGAGCAGTGATACCTGTCTGGAAGTCGTCCATCTGACCTTCTACCTCGTATTCGAAGCTGGCTGCCAGAGGCTTGTCGCGCAGCGCTGATACGAAGATGGCCTTGGGCTTCACACTTGGATTGGTGCTTACAGCGTAAGGCAACTGATTGATGTAACCGAAGATACCGGCATCGAGCAATGCGGTGATGACCTGATCGCCTGCAAGCTTGCTGACATCCTTCTTGCCGAAATCCACATAACTCTGCTGGGCATCGGCATCTACCTTCACACAGAGCACTTTTCTTCGTTCACCACGCACTACGGCACTGACGGTACCGCTGACTGGCGAGGCAAACTTCACTTCGGGATACTGTTTATTTACAAACAGTGCTTCCCCGGCTTTGACCTTATCACCCTCGCGAACGACGACCTTTGGAGTCACTCCTTCGAAGTCATCTGGCACAAGTGCAAACTTGCCATTAGACTTCAGCTGGATTTTCTTTTCCTCAGCCTGTCCTTTCAGGTTAATGTCCAAACCTTTGTTTAGCTTAATAACATTTGCCATTTATATCAAAATTTGATTGAATAGTCGCATACAGCGAGGGCAAAATTAATAAAAAAATGTAAGACAGAACCAAAAATCATGAAAAAAATGTCAAAATACCGATATTTTATTGTATTTTTGCCTCGTGAAGCTATTCAAACGTTTCGTCAGTTGGACAATTTGGGGTATCATTCTGCTGAATCTGATGCTCATGGGCGTTTCCCATATTCCCGCAGCGCAACACTTCATCGGCAAAAAGGTAGCCGATGCGGTGGGGCGAAAACTCGGTACTGAGGTATCTGTCGGAAGAGTCGATATGGGTTTCCTCAACCGTATCATCATTGATGATCTCAGAATTCTCGACCAGCGTCGCAAGCCTATGGTCCAAGTGGCACGTCTTACAGCAAAGATTGATATCGGGCCACTCACAGATGGGCGCATCTCCATCTCATCTGCCCAACTCTTCGGGGCTCGTCTGTCACTCTATCGACAAAACGCCAATGCTCCCCATAACTTCCAATTCGTACTCGACTCGTTGGCGTCCAAGGATACCACTAAGCACACCCCACTCGACTTACGCGTTGGCTCTTTTATCATGCGTCGTACCAGTGTGTCTTACGATGTCTACGATCAGCCTCACACACCCGACAAGTTCAATCCTGCCCACATGTTGTTTGCAGGGCTTAGTGCAAATATCACGCTTCGCACACTTACCGACGACTCTATCAACGTCAATGTTAAGCGCTTTGGTGGCGTCGAGCAATCAGGACTTTTCGTCAATCGCATCAGCTTCCGATTAGAGGCTGGACGCAATCAGGCGTTACTATCTCGACTGCTCGTCGAGATGCCCAGCACAAAGTTGGGGATAGATACACTTAAGGCCACTTATCTGATGAATGAGAAAGGGCTCGTTCCTGGTACCGTCAAGTATTACGGACGAATTACAGAGACAAGTATAACCCCATCAGACCTAAGATGTTTCGTCCCTTCGCTCAAGAATTTTCAAAGAAGTATTAGTATTGAGACTGACTTCAATGGCACTGATGATCAAGTCACTATTCGTCATCTGAGCGCAGCTACTCAAGAGCGTGATATCAGTCTTGCTATAAGTGGATGGGTAGAGCACTTCTCCAATCCTGCTTGGCATCTACAGATGAACCAAGTGAACCTATCTGAGACAAGTCTCGATTTCCTTTCAAAGACTATTCCTCAGATACCCCAGGAGCTCACACGTATCGGTAACCTCCAGCTCACAGGAACATTCGACCGTTCCCTACAAGGAAATACCTCACTCAAGGCAGTTGCTCGTTCAGGGGCTGGTTCTGTCGATACTCAGTTCGAAATCACTCCTGACAAGATTTTCCAGGGTAAACTGAGTACCGATGGCATCAGTCTCCGTCAGATCCTTGCCAACGAACATTTCGGAGAACTCTCCACCAATATCAAACTTAGCGGACAATTACGTGAACAAAACAAGCACGATGTAACCGTTGATGGAACCATCAGCAAGTTAGACTACAATGGCTATATCTATCAGGACATCACCGTCAACGGTAGCTATCGACAGGGGGCAATCTCTGGTTACTTAGGTATAGACGATCCCCATTTGTCAGCCCAAATGCAGGGAGAACTCACAGAGGGTGTCTTTGAGGATTCAAGTCAGAAGGCAAAGAAAGTACGTCTTGTGGGAGAAGTCACCCATTTCGCCCCTGCTGCTCTCCATCTGACCGACCAATTTGGTACTGCTGCCCTTTCTGGTGCCATCGATGCCGACTTTACAGCCAGAACACTCAACGATGCCCAAGGCAGCCTGCACGTCAGCAACTTTACAGTCAGTGCAACAGAACAACAGCCTGCCTATCATCTCGACAATCTGATGCTTACTTCAGGCTACGATCAAGGTATTCACTTCGTCAGCCTCAAGAGCGACTTTGCCGATGTAGCACTCAAGGGACATTTCGACTTCAGTTCTCTCAAACAGAGTTTCACCAACCTGATTGCCTCGAAACTCCCTACCCTGCCTGGTCTTCCGCCTGTGCGACATACAGACAACAATTTCAGTCTTCGCCTGCTCGTCAGTAAGACAGACTGGCTGAAGCGATTCCTCGGTATTGACCTTCAGCTTCATCAGCCGCTTTCGCTCCAAGCACAGGTTAATGATCTCTCTCATATCATCAATCTCGAAGGAGACTTTCCTTCGTTTGCCTATAACGGTGCTTGGTATAATGACGGGACAGTCCGTATTACCTCACCTGATGATGCCATCAAGTGTGACCTTCACCTTACCAAACTCATGGACAACGGGCATCACCTTCGACTGAACCTTCAGGCTGATGCCAAAGACAACAACCTCTCAACTTCGTTAAAATGGGATAACAATGACGCAGCAGAGCACATGAGTGGTAATCTCAACGCTATCATCCGCCTCTATCGCAATCTCGCCAACCAGCCAGAAGCTCATGTGCGTATCATGCCTTCGAACATATTCCTAAATAACAGCGAATGGAGCGTAGAGCCATCTGACATCCTTTATAGTGAGAACCGTCTTCTCGTCGATCAGTTTGCCATTCATCATGGTCCCCAGCATATCATTGTCGACGGCATCGCTTCGAAGCATACTACCGATTCTATCACTGTAGATCTTAACGAAGTCGAAGTTGGTTATATCCTCGATCTCGTCAACTTCCACAGTGTCGAGTTCGCAGGCAAGGCCACAGGGCGTGCTTATGCTTCATCGATCTTCGGAAAGTTTGCTGCCTCTGCTGATCTCGATGTCAGCGACTTCAAGTTCGAGCGTGGACGCATGGGAGTTCTCCATGCTCATGCTCAGTGGAATCATGAAGCCGGGCAGATTGATATCCAGGCAGTTGCCGACGACGGTGCTGAGGTACATACAGACATAAACGGCTATGTATCTCCCGTCCATAACACCATCGACCTCGCCATCGACGCCCACGGCACCTACATTGATTTCATGCACAATTTCACCAAGTCCTTCCTCAGCCACATTACGGGACATGCCAATGGCAGCACTCGCCTCGCCGGCACACTCGATAATATCAATCTTACGGGACTGCTCGTTGTTGATGGTGAGGCTACAGTCTCGCCCCTCAACACCACCTACCAACTGCGCCGTGATACAATCGTACTGATACCCGACGAGATTGAGCTACGCCGCATCCCCGTCTACGATCGCAATAACCACATGGCATTCCTCTCGGGTGGTATCCATCACCAGCACCTTACCAATCTCACCTTCGACCTCTTTGTCGAGGCTGAAGATTTGCTAGCCTATGACTTCACGGATTTTGGGGAATCATCGTTCTACGGCACGGTCTATGCCACAGGCAATGTTTCCATCCAGGGGCGTCCTGGTGTCGTTACCATCAACTGCGATGTCACCCCTGAATCCAATTCCGTCTTTGTCTATAATGCTGCCAACCCTGATGCCATCTCGCGTCAAGAGTTCATTGAGTGGAGTTCTGACAGCGATGACACGACGCGTCCTGTGAAGAGCACTAACACGCGTATTGCCGATACCGACATCTACATCAATTTCCTGATCAACACGACGCCTGCAGCCACTCTGCGCCTCTTGATGGATGCCAATACCAAGGACTACATCACCCTGAACGGCGATGGTGCCATCCGTGCTACTTACCACAACAAGGGGCCCTTCAATATGTTTGGCACCTACACCGTTGATCACGGCACCTATGGCATCACCATCCAGAATATCATCAAGAAGAACTTCACCTTCAACCGAGGTGGTACGATTGTCTTTGGAGGCGATCCCTATAACGCAGCGCTTAATCTCCAAGCCGTCTATACCGTCAATGGCGTCAGTCTCTCTGACCTCAACATCGGCAACTCGTTCACTAACAACACCATCCGTGTGAACTGTCTGATGAACATCGGTGGACAACCCAATGCCCCACAGGTCGACTTCGACCTCGAAATGCCTACCGTCAATGCTGACGAGCAACAGATGGTGCGCTCCATCATCAACGGGCAACAGGAGATGAACCAACAGGTGGTCTATCTGCTGGGTATTGGTCGTTTCTACAATCAGGGTGCCAACAACAGTAACAATGGTCAGCAGACAGACCAGACATCGCTCGCCATGCAGAGTTTCCTCTCAGGCACACTCTCTACACAGATCAACACACTGTTAAACCAGATTATCAAGAACGACAACTGGAACTTTGGTGCCAATATCTCAACAGGAAATGAAGGCTGGCACAATGCAGAATACGAAGGCATCATCAACGGGCGTATGCTCAACAATCGCCTGCTCTTCAACGGACAGTTCGGCTACCGTGACAATGCTACGCGCGCTAACCCCTCCTTCATAGGCGACTTCGATTTGCAATACCTTCTATACCCCAATGGAAACCTGGCGCTCAAAGTCTACAATCAGACCAACGACCGATACTTCACGAAGTCGAGCCTGAACACACAAGGCATCGGCATCATCTTGAAAAAGGATTTCAATGGGTTTAGGGATCTCTTTACTTCGAGCCGACGTAGAGGAAAAACATTCCAAGCAGCACCAGCGCCAAATCAAAAGCCTTAGCTTTAAGATTCTTCTCATGGAAGAACATCGCACCGAACATAAAGCTGACGATCACGCTGCCTCTTCGAACCATCGACACGATAGAAATCAATGCGTCAGGCAGGCTCAGCGAGTAGAAATACAGGAAATCTGCCGTTGAGAGGAAGATACTCACTCCCAGAATCGACCACGACCAGTGGAATGGCGTTGTCTGTTCGTGCTTAGGCCACCACAACAGCCACAACATCACACCCATCATCACACACTGGTAGATGTTATACCACGACTGCACCATCATGCGGTCGAGCCCGACGCCACCATTCTCTACGGGTGCCATCAGATATTTATCATAGAGACCACTGACAGCTCCTAAGACAGCAGCCCCAACAATCATATAGATCCAGTGATCGTGCTTAAAGTCGATGCCTTCCTTCTTACCGCTGCGACTCAGCAACAGGAATGAGGCTACTGCCAGCAGCACACCGATCCACTGCCACACGTTCAGACGCTCACCAAAGAACAGCAGTGCACCTACAAGCACCATCACAGGTCGCGTCGCATTGATGGGGCCCACGATGGTCAGTGGCAGATGTTTCATACCGAAATAGCCGAGTATCCAACTGCTCAGCACGATAAATGCCTTCAGCACGATATATTTATGCATCTCCCAGCCGCCACTTGCCGTGAAGAATATCGTGTTGTCGAGCATCGTCGTCGAATCACTCAGCACGATGCAGGGCAGGAAAATCAAACTCGAGAAAAGCGTATTCAAGAACAGCACGGGAATAACCGCATTCTCCTTTAGCGCCTGTTTCTTCAAAGAATCATAGCAGCCCAACAACGCTGCCGACATAAAAGCCAATATCAGCCACATCCTGTAAACTATAAACCGTAAACTAATAAACTATATTTTCAAGGAAGAGCGCATTAGCTGGCATGCTCTCGCCTGCCTCGGTGCGTCGTTTCCCTTCAATCACCTTTCTGAATTCGTCTAATGTCAATCGTCCTCGCCCAACATCAATCAGCGTACCAACCACAGCTCTCACCATATTCCTCAGAAAACGGTTGGCCGTAATCTTAAAGTACCAGCTCGTCTCACCAGTCTGAATCCATTCTGCCTTAGTCACGTGGCAGAGAGTTGTCTTTACGTCTGAATGTGATTTACAGAATGCTCCGAAGTCATCATACGACATCAAGATACGCCCCGCCTCATTCATCTTATCGAAGTCGAGTTCGTAGTGCAACTCCGTCGAGAAAGCCTTGTTGAAGGGGTCTTTCTTCGTATGGATATAATAATGGTACGTGCGCGACGTAGCAGAAAAACGGGCGTGCATATCATCACTCACAAGCTCCACCCGATCCACGGCGATGTCGCACGGCAAGATTCTGTTCAGCTTATATGCCAACTGTTCAGGTTCTATGTCTTTACTGAAGTCAAAGTGAGCCACCATCTGTCGAGCATGCACCCCTGCATCAGTCCTACCTGCGCCCGTCACACTGATGTCCTCACGCAACAATGTCGAGAGAGCCCGTTGCAATTCTTCCTGCACCGAGTTCCCGTTGGGCTGTATCTGCCATCCGTGATACGCTGTCCCGTCATAACTGAACCATACGAAATATCTCATTTTTTCTTTTGTTTCTTCACATCGTTTCCCTCTTTGGGGAAGGTGGTAACGAATCGCATTTCTTTAAGAATACGTGCCTGACGCTTCAGCATATAGGCTGATGGATGCAGGCTGGAGTATCGACGGGGATTAGGCAGGGTGGCTGCGATGAGAGCACACTGCGCCTTCGAGAGATGAAGCGCATCGGTATTGAAATGCTCCTCAGCGACGGCATCGACACCATAGATACCTTCTCCCATCTCGATAGAGTTGAGATAGACCTCCATGATGCGCTGCTTTGACCACATCAGTTCGATGAGCGTGGTAAAATACACCTCGAAGCCCTTGCGCACCCATGAGCGACCAGGCCACAGGAATACATTCTTAGCCGTCTGCTGGGAAATGGTTGATGCACCCAGACGACGTTTCTCTGGATGCTCAAGATTACGTTTGGCAGCATGCTCGATGGCCTCGTAGTCGAAACCATGATGCTGAAGGAACTTGGCGTCCTCACTGGCCATCACAGCCTGAGGCATCGATTCTGATATCTTATCGAGCGACACCCAGTGATGAGACAACTTGAGGTCGCGTCCCTCGGACAACTGCTCATAACAACGGATGAACATCAGAGGCGTGAAGAACACAGGCACGAAACGGAGCACAACAACAGAAAGGATAGTGGAAGCAAAGAACGCTACCACTATCCATCGAATGAGCTTGAGAATGAACTTGAACACTCTTACTGTGCCGACTGCTGAGCCTCCTGGATCATCTTCTGAGAAGCATACATGTACACCTCTACACGACGGTTCTGAGCCTGACCTTCCTTCGTAGCATTAGAAGCTACAGGATTAGACTCACCAAAGCCCTCAACAGACTTGATCTGTGTGGCAGGAACGCTCAAAGCCTGCAGATAAGAGGAAACAGCTGTGGCACGGTCGAGCGACAGGGCCTGATTCTTCTGGGCGCTCTGCTCAGCGGTAGAGCCCTTCCAACCCTGATTGTCAGTATAGCCCTGAATGGCTACATCACAATCGCTATTGCCCTTGAGCACGCCAGCCAACTGCTGGAGCGAAGCCTTGGCCTCATTTGAAAGGGCATCCTTGCCCGTGGCGAAGAGAATACCCGAGGCGAAGGTCACCTTCACGGCGTCGAGGCCGTTGGCATCCTTCACCTCTTCAACCTGAGCATTCTGGATAGCCTCGGCCTCTTTCTTGGCCTTGTCCATCTTGTGACCGATGATGGCACCGGCACCGGCACCTACTGCGCCGCCAATGGCCGTTCCAATAGCGGTATTACCAGCAATGGCTCCCACGATAGCTCCAAGGGCAGCACCGCCACCGGCACCGATGGCCGTTCCCTTGGCTGTATTACTCATGTTACATCCTACCAGCACCAGTGCAGCGCACAGGGCTATGCAAATTGTCTTTAAACTTTTCATCTTCTATTACTGTTTTATTTGTTAAACGTCCTAATTATTGCGCAAAGGTAGCAATTAATTTAGATATTGCGCACAGATTTCATATTTTTTATGTAATTTTGCACGCAAAATTGATTTAAAGGAATAATACAATGGCAAAAGAATTAAAAGAATTAACGAAAAGGGCTGATAATTACAGCCAGTGGTTCAACGACCTCGTGGTGAAGGCCGACCTCGCAGAACAGAGTGCCGTACGTGGATGTATGGTCATCAAACCTTATGGCTATGCCATCTGGGAGAAGATGCAGCAGCAACTTGACAAGATGTTCAAGGAGACTGGGGCCCAGAACGCCTATTTCCCCCTCTTGATTCCTAAGTCGTTCTTGAGCCGTGAGGCTGAGCACGTGGAGGGCTTTGCAAAAGAGTGCGCCGTAGTGACCCACTACCGTCTGCGCGCTAAGGAGGATAAGAGCGGTGTCGAGGTCGATCCCACTGCCAAGCTGGAGGAAGAGCTGATTGTCCGTCCTACCTCAGAGACCATTATCTGGAATACCTATAAGAACTGGATTCACTCATGGCGCGATCTGCCCCTGATGTGCAACCAGTGGTGCAACGTGATGCGCTGGGAAATGCGTACCCGTCCGTTCCTCCGCACGTCGGAGTTCCTCTGGCAGGAAGGCCATACGGCTCACGCCACCCGCGAAGAGGCTGAGGAGGAAGCACAGAAGATGCTGAAGGTCTATGCCAAGTTTGCCGAGGAGTGGATGGCAGTGCCCGTGGTACAGGGCGTGAAGAGCGAGACCGAGCGATTCGCCGGTGCGCTTGACACTTACACCATCGAGGCCATGATGCAGGACGGTAAGGCGCTACAGAGCGGCACAAGCCACTTCCTGGGCCAGAACTTCGCCAAGGCA
>ODAI011863147.1_pt1 | contig 41781 bp, 41 predicted proteins | sample 1539321 | NCBI WGS metagenome assembly ODAI01 (sample SAMN02144231, study PRJEB22623) | gut metagenome | biome: sheep rumen | host: Ovis aries | place: New Zealand
CACAGGAGTACCTACGAAGTGTTGAGAATTTTGAGCGCTTCGCTGTTGGATAAGACTCCTATCAAGGAACTCTTTACCAAGGAACCTGAGTATGTTGCAGATGATGGTCAATTGACTCTTAATTTTATTTAGTGGACACTAATGTTCTTTCATCATCATAAGGATTTATATAGACATCTTCAGGTACTCTCTGATTCAAACAAGCCATCCCCTCTTCTGTCTGGGCATATTTTATGACGACTTTCACAAGAGGACGAAGGTATTTGGATTCAGAGCCAACTACTATTGGCTTAAGAAATCCTTCGTCAGCAAGAAACATGGCCGTATTATTCCTATACGCATTGTCAGCCATGCTCTCCGGCACAATGGTTCTGATACCATCCCAGAACAAATAAGCCGTTTTCAGCCAATCTTCATCAGAAATGTCTATTGTTGGGTAATATAAAGCATTCGAAAACATCACTTAAAAATTATTTGTAGGTGGAAATAGTTCTAATCATTTCCACCACTTCTTCATCCGTTAACCTATATGGGCTTTCATTCAGTCTTTTCAGCCTGGCATCTATAGAATCCCATTCAAAGAAAGCAATAGTGGCCAGACCTAATTGACTACATTTATCCTTATCAAATGTCGTTCTTGTGTCATCGTCAAAAATGATATGTTCATTCGCATTGTCCAGATATGGATGAACAATCACAAACTTGTTGCTCTTATACATATTCTTCACAGGCTTTGTCTTTATCGTATCTTTCTTTCCTTTTATGCTTGTGCTGTTACATCGCTCACATGCAACAGAAAGATTCAAGGGTTCAAAGGTAAAGTCGCGGTACAAGCCACAAACTTGTCAGTAATCGTAGTTGATGATGCAATAACCCTACATGGCAGAATCATCGACTCAGCAAAAACTGTCTTACCCTCTTTCCAAAAATAATAGATGTTAAACCTTTTGGCTTTTCCAACAGGATTATATTCGCCAAAATTCGAGAATTCATAATTTTCCCAATGTGCTACATACTGTATTTTAAAGTAATATGACAACGTTTTTGCCTCAAACCCCTTCGAACATTTCTCCAACAAAGAGAATATCTCTGCTATTACATTCAACAAATGACTCTTACCTATACCATTCGCACCAATGATAACACTGGTGTAAATCCCTTTTGGTACCCCATAATTCTGGCAGAAATCTAAATGTAGATTTCTTAGTACAGGATGTTCAAGTATGGTCAGCGACTTCAGCCTGAACAAGGAATTATATGCTTCACTAATTGGTCCCATTAATTGATTCCTTTATGCCTCAATGACATCTTTACTCGGTGAATCATACCTTTCGCCTGTCAGTTCCGACATCAGGTAGTCATCATCCATCAGTTTAATAAAACGTTCTGCTTCGGCATTAGTCCCTAGTTGGAATTTTGTTTTATCCCGGTTATATTTGAACTTCAGCTTCGTTTTTGTTTCAACAAAGTTAATAATTTGCCCAGTTGTAAGCGTTCTATTCTCCAGCATCTTCACTACCTTACTCTTCTGCAACGCATGACGTAGCTTCTTGCAAAGCTTAGGTTTCTTGCATACTCTTAGCAGATGAGTGGTGCTCATTGCAAGTGCGCCCCCAATCTTTTCCACATCCCGTGCCGTTTCCCGTTCGAGGATAGCATCTAGGTGCAACGATTTCTCCAGCTTATCAATTTCCGTAAGAATAATACTCCCATCTACCTGTAGCATCTGGTAAGTAGGCGTAATCTTCAGCATCGTGTCCTTTTGGCGTTCAAATTGTCTGTTCTGGCTACCAAAAATGAAAAACGTAGATGCAGTGTATGCTTTATCCACATTCGTTATTCTTTTATATAGGGTTAAGCTATACCGATTAGCGTTGTCTTTAATAACAATATAGATGCCATTTATCCTTTCTATCTTTGTTCTGCTTTTATCAAAATATTCTGGCACTTGAATATCCTCTACCTCTTTCATCTTTGACATTTCATCCGTTAGTTTGTCCTGTAAATCATACTCATGAAGTACATCTTCACGTTTGATAGAAGTTGAGTAATTCTCCACCACATATTCTGCATCATCAATAATTGTTGACTTGACCGATTTTACGAACATCGCACACAAGTCATTCAAGTCATTTTCAACAATATTAAAGAGCTGCAGCCCTGTTGTGTCCGTGGTCACGTATACATAGGCACTCTTCTCTATCTGGTCATCGCCAATAAAGGCAACCTTCCTCTTCAATTCCTCTGTCGTCATATCTTATAAGCAAAACTGGTATTGGTGTCTATAGGTATGTATTTAAAAATATCGCCGTCTTTCAAGGTACCCCAAGATATTATTGTCTGTTGAAAGTCTTTACCCTTTCCAAATTTTCCTGTAACTTTATACACCCTAAAACCCATTATCATCAGCGTAGGATTGTAATAGTAGATATCTGCTTGAACATAAATCATGCCTATCAAGACAAATAAAATAAGCAATACTACAGCATGTTGCCATGTGGCAATTAAATTAAAACTAACAAGTGGGAAGAAATAAGAAGCCACAAACGACATCACATCACCACTCACATTTTCAAAAGAAGTCTCTGTCACAGGTCCTAGTCTACTTCCTTTATTCCATTTATACAGCCACAGGCAGAACAACAAAGAAACTATTAAAAGTAGTGTACAAAGTAATGGTATCAGCAGACCTTTTTTCAGGAAAACATGCCATCCAACAAACTCCCAATCATCACCGAAATATACAGGAATATCCGTTCCCAATATCATAACAATGACAAGAAAGAAAACCATTGAGAGGAGGTAGAATCCTACTTTACAACACCATTTGTTCATTGGTTAGACATTTATTATAAGATCTTCTGATTCCACATTTCGTACAATGAATTCCCTTTCCCCTCTATAATGGCTGTAACCCTGCATCTTATATACTGAGTTCAAAACTATTGACTGGCGGCAGTAGTCAGCCACCCCCAGTCAATTTATTCGCTAATTCTCAAATTCTTGACAATTCAGAACTTCCGCCACACCATCTTATTAACTATCCCGACGTAGCTCTGGATAATCTTCACCACCTTGGTAGAGACATTCTCTTCGATGTAGTCAGGAACAGGAATGCCGTAGTCACCATTCTGGTTCAATGTTACTGCTGTATCTACAGCCTGAAGCAATGACTTCTCATCGATACCTGCGATGATGAAGCATGCCTTATCAATAGCCTCTGGACGCTCTGTAGAGGTACGGATGCAGATAGCTGGGAATGGATGTCCTACACTTGTAAAGAAACTACTTTCCTCAGGTAGAGTTCCTGAGTCTGATACCACAGCAAAGGCATTCATCTGGAGACAATTGTAGTCGTGGAAGCCAAGCGGCTCGTGCTGGATCACACGCTTGTCCAACTTGAAACCAGACTGCTCCAAGCGCTTACGGCTACGTGGATGACAGCTATAAAGGATTGGCATGTCATACTTCTCTGCCATCTTATTGATAGCGGTGAAGAGGCTCATAAAGTTCTTCTCGGTATCAATGTTCTCTTCACGGTGTGCAGAGAGCAAGATATACTTACCCTTCTCTAATCCCAAACGCTGATGAATATCCGATGCCTCTATCTCTGCCAAGTTCTGATGTAACACCTCTGCCATCGGTGAACCAGTTACGTATGTACGTTCCTTTGGCAGTCCACAGTCAGCCAAATAACGACGTGCATGTTCAGAGTATGCCATATTCACATCGCTGATAATGTCCACGATACGACGGTTTGTTTCCTCTGGCAGGCATTCGTCCTTACAGCGGTTACCTGCTTCCATGTGGAAGATGGGGATATGCAGACGCTTGGCACCAATCACTGACAAACAGCTGTTGGTGTCACCCAACACAAGCACTGCGTCAGGCTTAGTCTCAACCATCACCTTATAGGACTTGTCTATGATGTTACCCATCGTAGAACCGAGGTCATCACCTACAGCTTCCATATATATATCAGGGTCTGCTAATTTCAAATCCTTGAAGAACACCCCATTCAGGTTATAGTCATAGTTCTGACCAGTATGTGCCAGCAGACAGTCAAAATACTTACGGCATTTATTGATTACCGCAGCAAGGCGTATGATTTCAGGCCTTGTGCCTACTATGATGAGAAGTTTCAGTTTCCCGCTATTCTTAAAATTAGCCATATCTTTTATTTTACAGGTTCAAAAAATGTATCTGGTTTGTTTGGATTGAATATTTCGTTGCAGTACATGACTGTCACCAAATCTTCTGTATCACTCAGGTTGATGATATTGTGCGTATAGCCTGGAAGCATGTGTACAGCCTCTATCTTATCACCGTTTACCTCCCACTCCAGTACCTTGCCTTCTGGATTATTGAGGTTACGTTGCTGGATGAGTCCATGACCTTTCACCACGATGAACTGTTCAAATTTAGTGTTGTGCCAGTGCTGTCCTTTGGTAATGCCTGGCTTTGAAATATTGATGCTCACCTGTCCATTGTTCAGTGTATGAATCAGTTCTGTAAAACTGCCACGATCGTCCACATTCATCTTTAATGGGAAGGCAACTTTCTCCTTAGGCAGATAGCTGAGATAAGTTGAATAGAGTTTCTTTGCAAACGAGCCCTCCGGTATCTCTGGCATCATCAATGTCTTTGGCTGTTCAGCAAAACTCTTCAATAAATCCACAATCTCGCCCAAAGTTGCCTTATGAGTAGTAGGTACATAGCAATACTTACCATCTGCTTGTGGTAACACATCAAGACCACTGAACTCACAATGATGCTCTTTACCCTTTAGACCGGCAATCATTTCATCAACGAGGTCATCAATATACACCAATTCCAGTTCTACGCTGGGGTCGTTGACTGTATAAGGCAGGTCGTTAGCAAACGCATTGCAGAATGTTGCCACGGCACTGTTATAGTTAGGACGGCACCACTTACCAAACAAGTTCGGAAAGCGGTAAATCAACATTCTTGCACCAGTCTCTTTGCCGTACTCCAAGAACAGGTCTTCGCCGGCCTTCTTGCTGCGGCCATACTCACTATTGCCGAAACGGCCTGTAAGAGATGCTTGTTGTGAGCTTGACAGCATCACAGGACAAGTGTTCTTGTGCTTCTTCAGTGTTTCCAACAGCGTCGAAGCAAAGCCAAAATTGCCCTGCATAAACTCCTCTTGATTCTGCGGACGGTTGACACCTGCTAGATTGAACACGAAGTCAGCTTCGGCACACCACTGATTCAACTCCTCCGGTGTTGAATCCAAGTCATACTCGAATACAGCCTCAATGGTCAAGCCCGGATGGGTCTTTTCCTTACCAGCCTGTATGTTCTTTAGTGCCCAACAGAGGTTTTTACCAACAAACCCCTTGGCACCAGTCACAAGAATCTTCATATTATACGAGATTGGGGATTCCGTTCAACTCATTCTGAATATACTGGAGACTTGCAATTTTCTCTTTCGTTTCCTCCAGATTCAGAATCTTTGTGTTATTCGAGTTGAACTCATCTATCAACGCACGCTTGGTGTCACCCTCTTTGAAGTACTTATCGTAGTTCAAGTCACGGTTATCAGCCGGCACTGCATAGAAGTTACCCATATCTATAGCCTTGGCAGCCTCTTCCTTGGTCAACAACGTCTCATACATTTTCTCACCGTGACGGATGCCAATCACCTTGATTTCTTCCTTTTTACCACCAAACAGCTCACACACTGCCTCTGCCTGAGTTTGGATAGTGCAAGCGGGTGCTTTCTGTACTAAGATGTCACCATTCTTGCCGTGCTCGAAGGCGAACAGCACCAAATCCACTGCCTCTTCAAGCGACATAATGAAGCGGGTCATCTTGGGCTCGGTCAATGTAATGGGGTTTCCCTTACGAATCTGGTCAATCCAGAGGGGAATAACTGAACCTCTTGAACACATCACGTTACCGTAACGTGTACAGCATATCTTCGTATTGCCACTATTACGAGACTTAGCCACAGCTATCTTCTCCTCAATGGCCTTGGTGATACCCATCGCATTGATAGGATATGCTGCCTTGTCGGTGGAAAGGCAGATGACACACTTCACGCCTGCATCAATGGCTGCATCCAGCGTATTGTCCGTACCAATCACGTTAGTCTTCACTGCCTCCATGGGGAAGAACTCACAAGAGGGTACCTGCTTCAGTGCAGCTGCATGAAACACATAGTCCACACCCTTCATTGCGTACTTCAGTGTGCTTTTGTTGCGCACGTCACCGATATAGAACTTAATCTTGTTGGCCACCTCCGGCATACGCGCCTGGAAGTCGTGACGCATATCGTCTTGTTTCTTCTCGTCGCGCGAAAAGATACGTATTTCACCAATATCTGTTCTCAGAAAGCGGTTCAGTACCGCATTACCGAAGCTACCCGTACCACCAGTAATGAGCAGCGTTTTTCCTTCAAAAACACTCATAGTTGTTATATTCTTATTAAATATTATTAATCACATTAATTCGCTTATCCCAATTAAGCTTTTATTCCGTTATCTATTCAAAGTCTTACAAGTTATCAGTTCATAGTTTCACTTCCTTATCAAAAAAATGTGTCCGAACGCTATTAAAAAGGAATGACGGCATAGAGGTGTAACCAAACTGCTGGTACTTCTTGCCGTTGCGCAGGATGCTGAAGAACAGCTCCACACGTCTTCCAAACCAAGAGCGGGGACTTTTTGCTCCCTGGGTCTTGAATATCCCATCAAACACCTCTTGATATGATGGCTGGAGTTCCTGATATTCCATCTTGCCCTCCACCACATCTGCCAAGGCATCTATCAATGGTTGGAACTTATCAAACTTAAACTCCTTGCATTTTGCCTTGAAAGCATCCCAATCCACCGACTGCCTCCTGAGTACCACCCAGTCCACGATTAGTTTCAGTGTCAGATGCCCGTGCAGCAAATCCCCCAAGGCGTGCTCTATATAAAGCATCACGGTAAACATCAACGGAGGACAAACCAGTGTGGTTCCTTCAAAATACTCCTTAGGTTCACCATCCAGCAACGAACGCAAGTAGCGCTCAAACTCCTTCAAGTGTTTATTGCCTCTTACCGGTGTGATATATCTGTGACACTCCACATAGACATTGTCCAACGTGAATTCCACCTCCTTATACACCTCATGCTCCAGCCTTATACCTTGCCCTTCCAACAACTCGCAGGCACGTTCCCACTCGTCTCCTATGAACACATCCAGATCACAACTGTAGCGATGCGATGGCACAGGATAGTATTTCGCTATAGAACGCCCTTTCAAAACAGTAGCCTGGATACCTGCTGCAATCCATAGATTGTCCAGCTTACACGCCACCCTCCAAGCCTGTTCATATTGCTGCCTTTGCTTTTCCGAAAACCCAATCCACTGCAATAGCGCTTGCTGTGGGATGGTTCCAGCAGGCAGTTGCTCTATCGCTTCAAGGCAAATCCCGTGCACCCCCTGACCAAAAGCCTGTTCAATGATACTCATCCAATCAGCATCTTTGGGCAATTCCATTTGATTAGAATTGTCCAACGCCTTTCGGAGTAATTGCAATAAAGGATTATAATTTTCCAATTGACTATCGTCTTCCTCCTTCGCACCTCGGAAAAGCTCAAACAAATTTGACTCTTCCCTCGATTCGTCGTCGGTTCTCAAATTCTTGAATTATATCTTATAGTTGTCCAGTACGTCAAGAGGTTCCCATCCCAATTCTCTACGAGCTTTCTCATTAGAGAACGTCAGGCTCTTTGTCATCTTCTCCAACTTATAGCTATTAATAGGAGCCTTGTTGCCAAGCAAATCTCCTACCTTTGCCATACACCATGCCATCCCATACGGAATATTGATAGGTTTACGCTTACCAAACTGTTTGGCAACAGAAAAAGAAATCTCTCCAAATGTGGGCTGCCTGGTATCGCAAACATTATAGATACCGCCCTTCTCTTCCAACAAAGGAAGCAAACGGGCTATATCCTCTGCCATCAAAACGCTCTTCTGTACTTTGCCACCGGCAATATTCATATAGAAACCCTTCTTGATGCCATTCACCATAGCACCAAGGTTGCCAGGAGCATTCTTTCCAGCTAAGAGAGAAGGACGCAGAATTGCGAGTCTCACCTGATTATCCAAACACCATTTAGTTAGATAATCCTCAGCCATGATTTTACTCTTGGCGTATGGTGTGTCCCCATTCAGCGGATGAGTCTCGTCAATCAGCTCTCCAAACTCACATCCATATACAGCCACCGTACTGATAAACGCCAGCAACTTCGGTCTCCCTGCATTCTCCAATGCCTTACATAGATTTACCGTCCCCTGATAGTTCACATCAAAGAACACCTGCTTCTCTACTTCCGTCTTCGGAACAGTATGCGCTTTCCCTGCTGCATGGAGAACCACATCGTATTGCGTGTTGAGTGGTGGAACTTCCTTGACAAGGTTATATTTGAGATCGTCATTCTCACCAATACCCAAAGTATGAACCACTTCATACTCTCGTTCTAAAATAGGCATGATATTATAGCCCAAGAAACCTGAGCCTCCAGTAAATAACAGTTTCTTCATTATATTGCCTCTAAAAATTTGTTCAAAATAATATCTTTTGCATATTCAGTTTCCGCTACTATCCTTGCTTTACGTCCCATTTCCGAGAACTCATTTCGTTTTTCCGGTGTCAGCTTAGAAAGGAACTTTACAATTCCTTCCCTATCCGATGAATCATACACATATCCAATTCCTTTCTCTTTCACCAGCAGACCTATCTCACTTTTAGGCTCACCAATAAAAAGTATTGCCTTACCAGCTGCCATAATATTATAGGTCTTAGAGGGCACTCCCAATCCAAACATACCTTCCGTCAGCGTCACCAGTGCCAAGTCACAACTATTAATTACTTCACTTTGCTTTGACCGTAAATATGCCCCATGAAACACTATGTTGTTCATTTCATGTTTATACGCATATTCTTTCAGGCTACTCTCTTCTGCACCTGTACCCCATAAATGGAACTCAATGTTTTCATTTTTCGCTGCCTTGATGTCTTCAACCATTGTCTGTAGTCCTTGTACTCTTCCTATATTTCCAGCATATTCTAGTACAAACTTGTCTGGTTGCATTGACTGTTCTATTGGCGATACGATATCTAGATCCGCCCAGTTCTCAATAACAATCACCTTAGGTTGATGCTCCTGTCGAAATATCTTCTGTTCAAGCAACTGCCTCATGTCTCTTCCAATTGCTATCAGTTGGTCTGCCCTGCTATATGCTTTGTCAAAGATTTTTTTCAAGAATCTATATGCGAAATTTGGCAATTTTAGTCCTGCAGGTGTAGTATTCTCTGGGAACACATCATGTACCAGAATATTCAATTCAAACTGGCTTTTCTTTCTCAAGCCTGAGATAAGAGCCACCACAGGTGCTGGATTCGTTACCTGCAGAACCTTGTCACCCTCCTTAATACTTTTCTTTGCAATCTGATACAATTGCCAGCTGATAACGGCAAACCGCATAGCTTTTCCGAAGAAAGTGTTCTTATCTAAATCCACCCCCTTAACGTGCGTAACTTGGATATTCGGATTCAGCACGAACTTATTGTTCGGATCTGTTTTCTTCCGTTTGTCGTATATCTCAGGGCCACAGATAACCTTGACTTCATATTTTTGTGCCATTACATTGGCTATTTCTCCTAAGATGAAAGCTGTTGATGTTTCATCTGGTGGAAATAATTCAGATATAATCCAAAGTGTTATCATCTGATTATATTTTTTGTTCTTAAGATTCGTCTTAAACGTGTAAGAAGGCATCGTCATCATTGATGAAACCTTCTGCTATCATCTTGTTAATCACCTCTATGCACTGTACTTCAGGGAACACCTGCTGGCAATGAAAACCAGTTTAGTATTGCCTTTTCATACAATGATGTCGTCCAGCACAAGCTGCCGTATCTACTCCTCTGCGTCGTAATGTCCTAAGTTGCCCATAATATCATCCAATGTTGTTCCACTCATAGCGCATTCACAGCGTCATCAATCATCAATGCACAATTAAATCCATGAACTGCTGCTTCATTTTTAAATTCTCCAAAGAAGTCCATTGGTACACGACCTTTATCAGCGAAATCAGCAGTATTAACCGTATAGAATACTTTCTTTGGGCTTCCTGCTGGTATCGCAGCATGAATATCCGAACAGAGACGAAGCATGGTTTCCCACATAGCACAGTCTTTTATTTCTGCCTGCTTGTCTTTTGCCGGCCTCCTTTTAGCGGCCACCCTTGCCAATGTATTAGTCGCTATCTCGTCGTATTTTATAAAGTGAGAAGCAAGGGCTATATTAAATGCGATGTCTCTTAACATCTCTTCTAGGCGAAATGTAGAGATCGAAACAGAAGCTAAAGACTGAGAAAAAAAAGCGTTAATTGTAGCTAAAGCTAAAGAGTGATATTGCTCCGTTAGAGGAAGCCTCCTGCATATCCTCTTTTACTTGCCAACCATTACTAGGTTAACAAGTTCCATCAGGGTCTTTTGAAACCCAGGATAGCAGGAATCTAGCTTGATTGTTAAATCTTGATATAATTCCATATCTTACGTCTTTTTGTGAAACCTCAATGCTCTAATACGGTTAATTAGCCTCCAGCAAGTACGATTTCTTTCATATTGTTGATATTATCTTTGCATACGTAGTTATCACTTGTTCGGAGAATGCTTTTCTATAGGCCTCAACAAGTGAAATATTATCAGATTTTAGTCGGCCTTCCATAAATTCAGTCATCTTCGTAACGAGCGAATTACTGTTACCAGATTTAAACATATTATTACGAGGGACAAATGGACTATCAGTAAACATTCCTATGTCCGAGGTAATAACGTCTTTGCCCAAAGAGACAACTGTAGAAATCACCCCGCTATTTGTACCTCCTGTATAGGGGAACACCACGCACTTAGTTGAATTCACTATCCTAATATAGTCCTCGTCCTTTATAAACCCTAAAACTAAATCTATATTCCACGCATCACACTCCTTTCTATGTTCTTCCAAAAAAAAAGCAAAATAATTTGGATTGCCTGCTAAACAGAGTTTCGCCTGTGGGTAGATTCTATGAAAAGATTTCCATGCGTCAAACAATATATTCACCCCCTTCTCAGGTCTCATATGACCAATAAAGAGAAAATCATACTCCTGCTCCTTTTTTTTATTAGAAACACTGATCTTTGACAAATCCATTAAAGGGAAAGGATGGTATAATATCTGACTGTCTATAACCTTAAACATTTTTTTCAAATCGTTGGCAGAACTATCTGTATGAATAAGATAATAATCTGCCAATGAATATATCTTCTTTTTTATTTCTATCTCCTTATTATACTCATTCTCATCTTTGATAATTGGGATTACATCATGGCAAGTAATAACTAAACAGTTACTATTTATTTTTATTGTTCTTAAAAACCACAAGAGTACCTTATTTCCTCTACTAACGTATGAATAGTTTACTATCTCTGGCTTATCTTTTTTAGCAGCATAAACAATCTTAATCAAAGCATAAAGCAGTTCTACAGCCTGTAGCAATTTCCTAACAAGCCCTTTGTATTTGCAATGTTCCAACTCTGTCCGCATGAAAAAAATTTTATCACCATAGTCAAATGGATAATAGTAGCTCACAAAAGCCTTCTGGTGATAACCTGCATCGTTTAATGCCTGATATATCTCGTCAAGATACAATCCTGCATTTCCTGCAGTTCCCCAATAAATATGGTATATTAGTTTCCTGTTCATCATATTAAATATTAATCGTAAGGAAACTACTTCTTTGATACAATTATTCTTTCTGCAAACTCAAAATCTTCGGGCCAATCAATATCAACGCCTTCTATCTCATCAACAAGAGCAAAATAAGGCTTAAATCCAATCCGCTGATGATGGACTTTCCATATATCCCTTTTGAACATGAAAAACGCACTAGTTTCTTCATAGACAGGCTCAATGGTCTGGGTTCTAGGTATTTCTTTAAGATCATAATTTAGAGGAGTACCTTTGTACCAAATAAATGTCTGGATTTTTTTTGCACTGAATGCTGAATCATAGCCATCATTGACAATTTTATCAATTGCTTTTTCGACAGTCTCTTTCTTCATAAAAGGTGATGTTGTATGCGCTAGAATATACACATCAGCATCCACAGTCTTTGTGAATTCGTCATAGATTTCCTTTCCAAGAGTTTCGTCTCTATCCAGAAAATCAGGGCGCTTCAGAAATTTCACCCCCTGAGGTAGATATTCAATAACATCCTCATTACTACAGTAAACATAAACTTCGTCTATCTTCTTAACACTAACTAATGTGTCAAGAATATGGCACATCAAAGGTTTATCACCTAACATTTTTAGATTCTTACCTACTACACGTTTACTGTTAAGACGTATAGGCACAAACGCTACTACTTTCATAAAGATCTAATTAAAATAATTGATTATGTTTATTAATCACTGTTTGCCGTTTTTACTGATTTCCGTACTCGACGTGACATATATTGTTTTACTACGAACATAAAAATCAATGCATAGATAACTCCCACAAACATCGGTGAGGATGTACCTCGTGGCATCATTAAAACACCCTGAGATATGGCTATTAACACAAATCTGTATTTAGGACTAAAGTCGGCCTTGTTTTCCAAAAAAGCATAATAGAAACCGAAGCAATAAGCAAGAATACTGAAAAATAGGATATTTGCTCCCGAGAAAAGATACAAGTCGGAAAGAGTAGTCCAACCCAATCCTGCTCCTTGTGCATATAGTCCTGGGTTCAGATTATAGCACATGTGTCCTTGAAAGGTAAGGTCTTGCATGTGCAGTGATTCCCCTGCTAACTTAGAATAAACAAGTGTTGATCCCGGAAGAAAAGTTTGCAAATAGGCAATCCAAGGATATCCATTTACCAATGTACTTGCATCGAATATCATTAATGAACCGCCAGTTGAATACAAAAAAATTTCAAATGCATCAAAAAGACTAAAGCCCTCAAGGCCTGATCCTCTTGAACTAAGTGAGAATAGAACCAGTAGTACAACGACTCCAGCAGCACCGTATATTGCGATTCTCGACAAGCTAATACTTTTTTCTTTTGAATATAACCATATAAAAATAAGTAGAATTGAAGCAAAAGCAAATCTTGAACCTCCTATTAATATTAAAATGCCATAGACTACATATAATTTCAGATATCTTGGATATTCACTTTTCGCATATATATATGTAAAACCAAGCATCATTACCCCGACAAATGAATTTATCACAGTTATAAAAGATTTGTTATACTCTCTTCCTGTAACATCATCTAAAGAAACACCATAACCATAAGTAAATGCATAGGTTATTTCTGTCACTCCTTGATACATTATACATAATAAAACTATCGGAAAAACGACTTTGGCTAAAGTTACACATCTGGCACTATTCATACTTTTATCAACATAACGATTTAACTTTATTTTACTTTTTCTTGATAAGACAAAACCAATTGTTGCAAAATAGATAAAAGAGAATACCCACGTCATCAAATCGGAAACATTTTTGGAAGTCACATTATATGAGAAAAAATAAGTCGATTCAAATATATTTATTTCTTTATCAAAAATTCCAATCCAAAATCTGCCCCCAATAAAAAGACTAAATGAAAGCAAATATAACAAAAACAAGTTAATTTGTCTCTTAGACGCATACCATACTGCCACGAAAGAACAGATAGTTAATGTTACATAACTAATACTATATTTAAAGGTATCTATATATTGCTCATCACATATATATAGTGAAAATGCATATACTATAGATAGTAGAATTATATGAAAAAAGCGCGACCTTAAAAAAATGACTCCCTTTTGATTTCCCATTAAATAATAAACTTAAATCAATAAACCAAAACTACAGTAAATTACCCATTTTGTACTTTATAGACACGCAAAAGAATCAATAATACCAGCAAACTTATTGTTTTCATCCACAACTACGAGGGAATGAATATTATTCTCCCTCATTATCTTACCAGCTTGTGAAAGCTTAGCTTCTTGACAGATAACCTTAGGAGTTTTACTCATAATATCCTTCACAGTCAGAGAGAAGAATCTCTCTTGATCATTTTGCATTGCACGACGCACATCCCCATCTGTCACAACACCCACTATTTTATCATTTTCAATTGCCACAGCAATTCCTTGCTTGGTTTTGCTAATCTCTATAATTGTATCGCTAATTTTCGTATCCTTACCAACAATTGGCAGGTTACTACTGACCATATAATCTTTCACTCGTGAAAGCAGACGTTTTCCAAGGCTACCGCCCGGATGGAACTGAGCAAAATCCATCGGCTGGAAATGACGCGCCTCAATCAGTGCACATGCAATAGCATCGCCCATTGCCAGTGTGGCTGTAGTTGAAGAAGTGGGAGCCAAGTTATTCGGATCTGCCTCTCTCTTCACCTTAATATTCAAATGACATGTTGAATACTGTGCCAATAATGACTGAGGATTACCAGAGACACCGATGATGGGTATCTTACGCTCAATCAAAAGAGGTAAGAAGCGGAGAAGTTCATCCGTATTACCAGAATAACTGATGGCCATCACCACATCATCAGGGGTGAACATACCGAGGTCTCCATGGTAAGCATCCAAAGGATTCACAAAAAATGATGGTGTACCTGTACTTGCCAGAGTAGCAGCAATCTTGGCACCCACATGTCCTGACTTACCTACACCCGTGATTATAAAGCGTCCCTTGCTATGAAACACAAGATCAACGGCTTTAGAAAAGTCATCCGTCAATTGCGGTATCAGATCAAGTACGGCTTCCGCTTCATCCTTGAAGCACTTGACTGCATATTTGTTATAATCTTTCATTGTATTATTTTATTGTTCTTCAAATTTGATTTCAGAAAATTCGTAATCTGCTATTTCGTTATCTCCATTTGAACAGCATTTTTCTACCACGTATTCACAGAATTCTCTTACTGCGCCTTCCCCTCCTTTTGTTTCCGTAACCATAGTTACAGCACTCTTTACTTTCTTTACGGCATCAGCAGGACAAGCGGTGACTCCACACTGCTGGATACAAGGGAGGTCATTAACATCATCTCCTATATAAGCCACCTGTGAGAGTGTAATACCTTTCTTGGCGCAAATATCCTTTAGCTTGAACAGTTTATTCTCTACACCTTGATGAAGTTCAGTGATTTTTAGTTCAACACATCGCTGCTTCACAATTTCTGATTCGCGTCCGGTGATGATAGCCGGTTCAATCCCATACTCTTTTAGGCGCGCAATCGCATAACCATCTTTGATATTGAAGGCTTTCATCAACTCACTATTGGCAGACATATAAATCTTACCATCGGTAAGCGTACCGTCAACATCCATGACCAATAGCTTAATATCCATATCAGCCCAACAAAGATTTAACTACGTTCTCGAAGTCCTTCAAGTAAAGCATATTGGGACCGTCGCTCTTTGCCACCTCTGGATTAGGATGAACCTCAAAGAAATAACCTGTTGCTCCGAATGCTTTGGCAGCCAAAGCCATAGCAGGTACAAACTCACGGTTACCGCCTGTCTTGCCACCAGCTGCACCAGGACGCTGCACAGAGTGTGTACAATCCATAATGACAGTTTCTGTAAACTTCTTCATATCTGCAATATTACGGAAATCTACAGCCAAGTTATTATAGCCATACATGTTGCCACGTTCTGTTAGCCATACATGATTATTTCCACTCTCTCGTACCTTCTGTACTGGGAACTCCATATCCAAGCCACTAAGGAATTGGGCCTTCTTGATATTGACCACTTTTCCTGTCTTGGCTGCAGCAACTAACAAATCTGTCTGTCGGCAAAGGAATGCAGGGATTTGGAGTACGTCAACAACCTCCCCTGCCGGTGCAGCCTGATAGGACTCATGAATATCCGTTAGAAGTCTAAGTCCATACTTCTCTCGTACATCATTCAGCATCGTTAATCCTTTTTCCAAGCCAGGACCACGATAAGAATTGATAGAGGTACGATTTGCTTTGTCAAAAGAAGACTTAAAGATAATATCTATACCATACTTCGTATTCAGACGAACTAACTCTTCTGCTACTTCGTTTAGACATTCCTTGCTTTCAATGACACAAGGACCTGCTATAATAATTGGTTTTGATTCCATTTGCTCTTTACCTTTTTTATTATAAGACTAATTAATTCAGGATAAAACTCCCAATATCTTGGATGTAAATTCATGCCTTTATAGATTCCAAAAAATATTGCTCTATTATTCCTATGGGTTATACCCCTATGATATTTAAAGTTTGTATACCTGTCAAACTGATTATAGCCTTCTGCTATTTTCTTTATCATTTCTACAGATTTCGCTTTGTCTTTGACGGAACGAGCTGTGGAATTCCATCCACCTGACATGTATCGATAACATCCCATCACCTTGTCAATAAAATATCCATTCCCTCTCGTAAGAGCGCACATAATGATTGACATATCTCCATAAGGGAAAGAAGAAAGCACATTCTTTCTCATATCTATATACTTACTGTATATTTCACGTTTTATGAAAAAACTGCATGTATGGAAACACCAATGATGTCCTAGGAATTCCTCTTCTTCAACAGTTTTCATTGTCACAAAACCTTGACTGACATAAGATTTTTCCCAAGGTATTTGGTTCCTTTTTGTTATACCATCACTTTCGACCACTTGAACACGATTAAAACAAATAGAACAATCTGGGTTTTTCTCCATCGCATCAAACTGCGCCTGCAATTTATTAGGGTCTGTCCAGAAGTCGTCACCATCACAGAAAGCAACATATTTCCCTATAAGAGCAGGTTGCATGATCATATCGATATTTAGACTCCCTTTCGACCATTGGTTTTCATGTTCATATATTGGCTTAATAATGTTAGGGTATCTTTCTGCATACTCCTTTATTATTTCGACGCTTCCATCTTGAGATACATCATCGTGTACTATTGCCTCAAACCGAAAATTAGTCTTTTGCATCACAAAGCCGTCTAAACACTGTCGCAAATAAGCTTCATGATTATAAACGACGCAATATATGGAGACCATTACTGGATTTTTCTCCTCAACTATATTCATAGAAATGTATTAAAGATTTTTTATCTCTTAAAAAGTAACTTTACGTAATCCAATTCCTTTAATTTAAGGAAGTATGATGCACTCAAAAAAAGAAGAGCACCTGTGAACAATCCTATCATTAGCTGCAAGAACACACCGTTGACAAACGAAATGACAAAAAATACTAATACAAACATTACCAAAGACAAAAGTAAAGTTCCTGTTAAATCTTTCATCTGGACCAAGAATCCAACTTGTATTAATTTCCCAGTATAATATGTGTTTATAAATAAACTTAATAGTGAGGTCACTATACTTGAATAACACATAAAAATCAAGCCGAAAGGAATACTGGCTACAAGCACTATTACACCCATACTTTTCTTTATGACTTCCAATCTTAAGAATAAATCAGAACGTCCTTTTACCTGCAATAAGCTAAGATTGATAGCATGAATGGGCCACCACATCATCATAAAACTTAATGGGATAATTAATTTCGCAGTAAACTCCCATTTCTCACCTAAAACTAAATTCACTAAAGGTGAAGACAAAGCAGCCAACAAAGACATTAATGGGAAAATAATGAATGCAGATAGTCTTAACAACTTCCGGTAGTCAGCTCTTAGGCGTTCATCATCATCTTGAATACTACAGAGTACGGGATAAGTCACACGCTGTAACACACCTGTTATATTTGAAGATGGCAACTGCGTGAAACGGTCAGCCTGAGTATAATATCCTAAACTCGTCGCTGTAAACACTTTACCAATGACCAAAGTGTACATATTGTTATAAACCGTATCCAGTAATGCACTTGTTAAAAGCTTTGAACCGAAAGCGAATAGTTCACGAAAGGACTTCCAAGAAAAAATCCAATAGGGATGCCAACTTGAAAATATCCATAACATTACAGTGTTTATACCCGCATTAAGTATCTGTTGCCACACCAACGTCCAGACTCCAAACCCGGAAATTGCCATATATATACCGATACCGCCAGATAATAATACAGCAATGAATGAAGCTTTTGCTTGTGTTTCAAAGTCAACGGCTGCTGTATATAAAGTACGTTGGACTAATGCAAAACTATTGATAATAACAATAAGACATAAAACTCTCATCAATTGACATAATTGCGGCTCCCTATAAAAGTCCGCCACCCACGGAGCAATAGAAAACAATATAATATATAGTATGACACTAATTAAAATATTAAAGAAAAAAACTGTAGAATTATCCACTTCAGTCCTGTCTTGTTTTCTTATTAGTGCTTGAGAGAATCCGCTATTTATCAAAGTTTGAGAAACAGCAATAAAAATAGTAAGCATTCCTACTAGCCCAAAATCAGATGGTTCTAGCAGACGAGCGATCACGAGCATGACGAGTATCTGTACTCCTTCTACAGAGAACCGTTCCACGCTACTCCAGACAACCCCCTTGACAGTTTTATCTTTTAAACTTTGTTCTGCCATTTCCCAATTCAACAAAATATACTCAAAGTTGCTCCTTTCTGTCTTGAATTTTGAAACCTGAAACTTAGATGATATTAACTATTCGGCTCAATGTGGTTATCAGATCATAACCGTCCCACACCAGTGTGAAGTCCATCGACTTGCCCAGCGGTACAAACCGGTCCACACCCTGAGGATGGTCTTCGTTCACGAACTTCACAATCTGCTCGCGGGTCAAACCATAGTAGGTCACGGTCTGACTCTTGATGGTGGCAATGGGCAGCAGGTCGGTCAGCGACTCTGCATCATACTCATAGAAATAGCCACTGTTAAAGCGGTAATCCATCAGTACGGGATCAAGTTTGTCCACCTGTATGCGGGTCAGCATCGGCTGTTCAACAGTCACCTTGCCCAGTTTCAAGTTAGCTGCAGCCTTATACAAGGCATTGATCTTGCCAATGGTCTGGACGGGTGCAATGTTATAGTGTTCAGAGGCGTACTCAACTACCTTCTTCCAGAACAGTTCCTTGGCTTCTGCCTTCTTCTCTCCTACCCAAACAATAATTCGAGGGGCTGTACAGGCATTCTGGTCACTGAAATAGGTATCGTTGTAGAAGTTCTGAATCACCTTATCCTGATCTTCAGCTGCCAGGAAAGCGTCACCATTCAGCACGCTGAAGGAATAGCGGTCTGCAAAGTTCACCTCATTGGCACGGGGCTGCAAAGGACTCTGACGGATTTCTGCAATGGTGGCATCACCACCCCAGACCACACGGCTCTGGCACATACCGGAGAAGAGGTCGGTAATCTCCTTAATGGGCGGATATTTCACGAAGCAGATATATGGAGCCATGTCCTTATGGGTGGTCTCCAACAACTCACGGACACAGTCGCTGATAATCTGCACCTGCGGGAAATCCTTGGCTGGCAAACGCACAATGTTGGCATTACCGGCCAGCAGTCCTGATGCAAAACTGAAAGCACAGTTCACCGGCACATTGCTCGGAGTACTGTGGAACACGATGCCACGTCCCAACCGACGCTCAATATCCTGATACTTTTCTTTTTCCTTCATCAAAGCTCCCTTACGGCACCAGAAACCGAAGGTCATTACGTTGGAATACTGGCGGCCACGTTGCATCACCAGCTTGGACAGGTCGTTGAAGAAGCTGACAACCGGTTCTGCAAACGGAGGCAATGCCGGAACATTGGGCATCTGCTCAATGGTATGGTCGTCACCAATCACAAACTCCAGACCGCTCAGTTTACCGAACTTGGCAGCATAGGTGTCCGAGCATCCACGGATCTCCGCATTCTTGATACGCCCGTGGATATGGAAATACTTGCCTTTACGACCGCAAGGGCAGTCATCCTCACCAAGAACTACACCTTCATCTTCAGTTAACAGAACGTGACCAGGATAGCTCTTAGGCAGCACACTCACCACCTCAATGATACCTGTTTCACCATTCTTGGCAACACTGAAGTCCTTAGGATTGCGAATAATGATATCAGAGAAGTTAGAGGCATGCAGATGTCCGTGCTCGCACTCAATATAGATGCTACCGGTCTGTTCCACCATACCATAGTAGTCGTGAACATTCTCCACCTTGATGCCACAGACATCATTTAGGCACTGCTTAAACTGGGCTGTAGAAACACTCTCTGCAACCAGCTTCTTCCAGCCACCACCATGGATCAGCACACCCTTGCTGAGGTCGGGCTTATAGCCACTTTCCTGCAGTTTCTTATAAAAGTGCTGCCAAATCATAAAGGTAAAGCCAAAGAGGAAAATGGTCTCATCTTTGTGCTCCTCCAAGAAGGCCTTCATGCCCTCAATGTCCAGCTCCATGTTCTCATCCAGCGCATACATACGCTTGCTGCCAAACATGCTGAAACCAAGGATACCAGCACCACGGGCAGAGAACATATTGCGGTCTTTCACCACATTGCTGCTGTCCAGTATAATCATCGGGACACGCTTGTTACCGAGCAATGAGGCCACAATCTTGGTAAGCGTCTTAGTCTGGTTGGCGGAAGTCTCGCGATCCAGATAGATCTTGGATGTCTTCTGACCAGTGGTACCAGATGATGTCATAGTCTTGATTACCTCATCCTCAGCCACACTTCTAAGAGTAAGATCCTTGAACAGACTTACCGGTAGATAAGGCAATTCTTCATAGTGCTGTACTTTGTTGATGTCAAAGCCTGTACCATCCAACATCTTGCGGTATTCCTCACTATGCTCATAGTGGTACTTGGTGAGATTCATCAAATACTCATCCAACATCTTGTGTTTGTCCTCTTTACCTAAGGAATACGGAGCAATCTCCAATAATTCTTCGAGTGTCATATTTTATAAATCTTATTTGTTTTCTATCATTTGTTGCATTGCAGGATAGTCAATCTTTCCAGAACTCTTTACAGGAATGATCTCAATTACACGAACTTCAAACGCCTTATTATTCAGACCTGTCTTTTCTACCAGCAATTTTACTATCTGTTCTTCCAAGCCTTGCTCAGTTACAAAGATGGTAATCTTATCATCCACCCCAACGCAAGCGCAACTGGTAGTTACATTGCTCTTTACTATCTGCTCTGTAGCATCCAGATTACAACGGTTACCCCATACTTTCACGAATCTTTTCAGGCGACCAGTAATATAGTAATAACCGTCTGCATCTCGTCTTGCAACATCGCCAGTGTGTAAAACGCCATGGTTCTCATCACCCTTTGCAAGGTCTGCTCTGCATTCAGCATAACCAAGGCTTACGTTTGGGCCTTCATACACCAGCTCTCCATCTACATCCGGTTCTTCAATAGCGTTACCGTTAACGTCAATCAGCGAAAATTTGCCCCTTGGGATTGCTATACCTATGCTGGCATATTTATCCAGTGAATGATCTAGAGGCAGGTAGCTCATTCGTGCAGTAGCCTCAGTCTGGCCATACATCACAAAGAAGCGTTTGTCCTTGCTTTGAGCCCATTCAATGTACTCTTTAGCTAAATCCTTATTTAATTTGCCGCCAGCCTGCGTCATTGTCTTCAAGTAAGGAAGATCCATACGCATAAAGCGAAGCATCTTCAGCATCTCGTAGGTGTAAGGAACACCAGCTAAGGATGTTGCTTTCTGCTCCTTCATAAAGTTCCAGAAGTCTCGTTGTGCTACTGTTCCTTCAGTAAGCAAGATGGTTGCACCTTTAATCAGGTGGCTGTTGATAACAGAGACTCCATAGCTGTAATAAGAAGGCAGTGTAGTTAAAGGCCTTTCGTTCTCATCAATCTCCAAATACTCTGCAATGGACTCTGCATTTGCCAGTACATTCTTGGCAGAAAGGCGTACGAACTTTGGTGAACCAGTACTACCAGAAGTCGTCAAGCATAACGCTAATTCTGGATTAATCTCTGGCTTCTCGACAGGAATTGCATACGTCATCTTCTGTAAGGAATAGGTGGCATACGTATAGATTGTTTCTCCACGTATCTCTGCAACTTTTTCTTTATCAGCCCAAACGTATTCCGGCTGGTAAATAGCCATCAGGTTTTGGAGTACTGACAGGTCTTTGCTACCATCAAGCAGTACGATAGGTATATGATGATCCATGCAGGACACATATCCTACTAAAGAACCCAGTCTATTCTCGCAAAGGCAGAATAGTAGGCCCTTGTCTTTAATTGCATCAGCGAATCTTTCCGCTTCAGCATTCAATTCACCGTATGTGAGCCGTTCACCCTTATCGGTGATGACGGCTATGTTATTCGTATATCTATTTAAATCAAACATTTTTAGATGTTTTTCGTATCTTTCAAAACAAATGGATCACCATGTCCTGGCATGATAATCGTATCTTTCGGCAAAGCTCTTAAATAAGGCAATGCTATTTTCTCATAATCGTCTTTTACACTTTCACGGAAACTGAGAATTACAGGATTGTTCTGTAAAAGAGAATCTCCCGTGAAAACCATTTTATCAAAGAGTTTGTAACATGATGCTCCTGGGCAATGGCCAGGGGTAGATGTTACATGAAACTCGTACTCCCCTATTTTAACTACATCTTCTTTATCAAAGGTTTTGTCAACCTTGATAGTATAGGGTACAAATCGTTCCTTAAAGTCTTTATATCTGTGTCCACCATCCAGTTTATCCAAATCTGCCCAAACCAAAGCAACCAAGGCAGGATCATTACCTTTCTCGGTCTGGATTACTTCAGCACAAGTCTTTTGACAATACAAATCAGCTCCGGTATGCTCCACCAACCAATTCACGCCATTTGTATGGTCATAATGTTCGTGGGTTAGCAGGATGTGAACTTTCTCAATCTCCTTTTCTTTCAACAGTTGTAGCAATTCTTCATTTTCATTGGGATCAAACACAACTGCTTCTTTACCTGTTAGCATCACAAACATATTGGTGTTTACAGGAGCAAAGATACTCCTGTAAACCAATAAGTCTCTGTCTTTAATTCTAAACGAGAACTGATCCATTAGAACTGGATGTCATACTTTGCCAGTATCTCCTGAGCCTTCTCAAACGAACTCATGTCAATGATGTCGTCTGTGTCCATAGAAATACCAAACTCGTCTTCGATAGCGGCAACAAGAGTCATGTGACCTACTGAGTCCCAAGCCTCGATTCCCTGATACTGAAGTCCTTTTGTCTCAGCCTCGCTGATTCCGAATGTGTCGGCAAATACTTTTGCCAATTTCTCTACATTTGTCATAATTGCTATTGTTTAAAAAAATGATTATTTAATATCTTCTATTTTTAATAAGGTGTCTGCCTCAACATCATTTGCCAGACATTTACCCACCATATCATCCAGCTTATCAGCAGGTATTCCTGTTCCTGGGCGTTTGGCATCGAGGTCTTCTTCTGTCAAGACATGACCTGCTTTCAGGTCTTTCGTGACTATCAGGCTACGACGCATCTTTTTCATCTGCTCCTGTTCTGCCTCACGAACCACACGCTCCTTATTGCCCAAAGCGACATGGGTATTATGACAGCAATTCACCATCAGTTTCATCTCCTCTGGTTCTGTTGCCATCTGGTTGTCCATACCAATCTTCTTACTATCCAACGTCAGGTGTTTCTCAATGAGTGCAGCTCCAAAGGCAGTAGCAGCCACTGCCATTTCCACACCATGTGAGTGGTCAGAAAATCCTATTGGCAGTTCTGGAAAAGCCTCACGCAAACCTATGATATTGTTCAGATGGATGGTATCCAACTCTGGGGGATAGATAGAGATACAATGCAATAGGCATATCTGTTGGTTTCCAGCATCGGCAATGGTGTCAACAGCCCGCTTTACTTCATCCAGTGTGCTCATACCTGTGGATAGCACAATGGGTGCTCCCTTTCTGGCAATATAACGAAGGTATGCCAGATTGTTGGAGTCCATAGAGGCAATCTTTACAAATGGAGCTCCACACTCGTCCAAAAGGAAATCAACTTCTTCACGAGAATATGGAGTTGAACAGTAGTCTACACCCTTCTCACGGCAATACTCTGCCATTCCCTTTAATTCTTCAGGGCTAAGCGAGAACTTCGTGACTATTCTCTTTGAAATGGGGTTTTCCTTATAGTACGAGGCTGAATATAGAGATTCTGCTGACCATGATTGGAATTTCACGCAGTTGCATCCAGCTTCAGCGGCAGCATCAATCATCTGGCGTGCCACATCTACATTTCCGTTATGACTGGAATTGACTTCTGCCACTATGTACGGGTCGCTATAGTCAGCAAGTATTCTTCCAGTTTTTAATGTTATCTGTGCCATAATTATAAATCTATTGGTTCTATAATCATTTCATTCTTCAGGGTTTCCCTGTCCATGAAAGGCATTTGGTCTTCCAAGGGGCGTACCACAAACTTTCGCTGGGCGTTGAAGCCGGCTCCGTTTCGGATATACACCTGATCTTCAACAGCCATCACCTCACAAATCACAGGTCCTTCCATATTCAGAACCTCCTCAATCTTAGTGTCAAATTCCGTGGTGTCGTTAATCTTCACGTAAGGAATCTTAAAGCACTGTGCCACATCCTTGAAATCGGGTGTGGTTACACCGTTTTCAGAGTTGGTACCAATAGTGCGATTTCGGAAAAGTTCCACCTGTCGGGTTCTGATAACAGAATAGACCTTGTTGTTGATGATGATAATCTTGATGCCCATTTTGTTTGCACTGATGGTCTGCATTTCTTGCAGGTTCATCATCACAGAACCGTCACCAATCACTGCTATCACGTCATGGCCGCAACTGTACCAGGCACCCATAGATGCTGGTAGAGCAACACCCATACAACCTTGCGAAGCAGGATGCAGACAACGCTGTCCATCCTTGAATCCAACCACAGTAGGAACTATCACTTCTTCAAGTCCTGCATCGGTAAGGATGATGGCATCATCTTTCAGATGGTTTGTCAGTCTGTCTGCAAAGTCATAGAGGTCAAGTTTATCCTTACTCTTGAATGAATCTTCGCATTTCGGGAACACGCGTTTCCAGTGTTTGCACTTTTCCTGCCATTCTTTGGTAGTCTCACCAAGTTTCTCCTTCAGCAAGGCTTCAATAAAGTATTTGGCATCAGAAAGAATCAGTTTGTCAATTCTTACGGTACCTTTTGAATGCTCGTTCTCATCAATGTCAACCACAATCAATTTGGCAGCTCTGGCGAACTTCTCGTACTGGGAATCTGTCAACATCGGAGAAAGTCTGCATCCGATGGAAACTACCAGATCGGAGTTCTGCACTGTAAAGTTTCCTGCACGTGTTCCGCCAATGGTTCCAACTGTTCCCATTGACAATTCGTGACTGATACCGTATGTGTCAACAGCTGAGGCAGAGAAGCAAACAGGCACCTTTGTTTTCTCAGCCAATTTCTTAAACTGCTCGATGCAATGCGATGCACGAATACCACTACCAATTAAGAATACCGGGCGTTTAGCTTCCTTCAAGGCATTTGCAACAAAGCCAACATCTTCGGTAGAAGCTTTTAGAATATCCTCATCTCCATTCCAGCGAGTCAATTGTTCCGGCTCTACACGTGCATTCTGAACATCCACGGGAATATCCAACCATACAGGACCTTTCACCCCGTGGGTGGCATAATAGATTGCTTTATCCATCTCCTCACCAATCTTGCTGGCATCGGTGATGATGTTGGCATACTTGGTGATAGGCTTTACAATGGGAATGACATTAGCCTCCTGCGAACCCCATGTACGGATGTTCTTACCGGTATAGGCTACAGTCTCATGAAGTTTGTTTTGTCCAGAGATGAAAATCACTGGCACACCATCCTGCCATGCATTCAGAACGCCAGTCACTGCGTTGGTGGAGGCGCAGCCGGTCGAAACCAAGGCCGCACCTAATTTATCATTATACTGTGAATAGGCTACCGCAGCATATGCCGCTGCCTGTTCGTGATGAACAGAGATTGGATGCATCTCCTCATTTTTGGCCACAGCATCTGATAAATACAGAATACCACGACCTGTAATAAGGAAGATGTGCTTTACTCCTTCATCGACAATTCTCTGAATAACGTAATCAGCAAGTCTAACCATTACTTCTTTTCCTTTGGTTTGAACTGGTTTAACACATCAGGGATTCCAATCAAGAACTCGGCTGATACAGCTTCCTCTCCGTCAACATAGCCCACAGCAGAACCAATGGCCAGCCCACGACGATAGGATTTGAGGTTAGCCTCAATATCCACTCGCATTCCAGGCACCAGTTTTTTCTTGTATTTCACATTATAATTTAATGCCGCAGTCTTCTTGCCCTTGTTTTCGGGAATAGTCAAGAATGTCATCAGGAACACCTGAACTAGCATCTCCGACTGAATAAAGCCTGGCATATTGGGTTCATCTGCAAAATGGCAAGGGAAATACCATTCGTTATAAGATAAACACTTGTGGCCTTTGGCTGATTTGCCCACCACTACCTCGTCAATGTAATCTATAAACAGGCAAGGATATCTGTTTTGCTGATACTGCTGGATTTCTACGACATCCAAATCTTTTAATACCACTTCTTCCATCGTAATTATTTTTTTCCAATTTGGGGTACTATTACTGGCTTAGCAGGCACACCAAAAACAGTCTGACCAGCCTTTACTCTTCTCATTGCAACACTACCAGCTCCTACTGTTGCCCCTTCTTCTATTATACTCTTGGGGACAACAAAACTTGTCGTATGTAACGTTACACGAGGAGCAATCTTCGAAGTTCCTCCTATCACAACGTGTGCATTAATATGACACCAGTCACCAACAGTTATATCGTGACCAACAATTGAATATGGCTGCATTGTAACAAAATCTCCTATCTGAGCATCGCAATGAACTCTAGCACCCGCCAATATGAGGCATCCTGTTCCTATTGTAGTGTTCTGCTTGCAGATATAGGCATCTTTATGGATAAGGGATATAAATACGCCTCCCTTTTCTAAAATCATCTTGCAGTATTTTTCCTTATACTGAACCTCGCCCAATGCACAAGCAAAAACATCATCTTTCTGTACCTGATAGTCTTCAACCGATGATATTATTGGAGGATATCCATCTTTACCATCCAATGCATCTGCCTTATCATCAAGAAAACCTTTTATATCGAAATCGATGCCATAACCTATGGATTCGCAGGCAGAATTATATATTTCTCTACCAAACCCTCTGGCTCCAATTATAAGTAAATGCTTCATGTGAATTATTTAATTACGTTTAACGTCAGTTCTGCAATTTCTTCAATATCCTGCATTGTCATCCGAATATGCAACGGCAAGCAAAGAATCCTACTTGCAATATCTTCACTCTTAGGCATCGGAACATAAGGAACGAGCTTAGTGAATGTGTTCACACTCGGATAGAAATATCTTCTCGGGAAGATGTTCTCTGCATTCAGTGCTGATACGACCTTCAAAGCAGTCTCCTCATCCTTAAAGATGGCGGGAAAATAACTATAGTTGCAACCCGTGGTAATCTTCTGGAATGCGATCTCCGGATTCTGGCCAAGTATCTCCTTATAACGCGCATACTTCTCCTTACGGTCTGCCAAAGCATTGTCCAGATACTTCAAGTTCGCAATACCAATAGCTGCATGTGCTTCTGTCATCTTACCATTAAAACCATCCTCTACAATATCAGCATGGTTCTCGAAACCAAAGAAGCGGATGCGACGCAGTTTCTCGTCAATCTCCTTGTCAAGGGTGAACACACCACCGCCTTCAGCGGTATTGAGCATCTTAGTAGCATGGAAACTTGTCACGGAGATAGTACCCTGTTTGAATACGCTCTCGCCCTTATAGGTAGCACCAACCGAATGGCAGGCATCATAGATAACAGGCAGGTTATGTGCCTTGGCCACAGCCTCGATAGCCTCAAAATCGCAATTGTTACCAAACACATGAACCGGCATGATGGCCACCGTGTGGCAGGTAATCTTCTCTTCTATCTTGGAGGCATCAATATCCAATGTCTCTGGGTCAATGTCAACAAAGACTGGAGTGCAGTGCTCCCACATGATGGAACTGACGGTAGCAATAAAGGTGAACGGAGAGGTGATAATCTCACCCGTCTTACCAAGTGCCTTGACAGCCATCTGGAGGGCAAGCGTGCCGTTGCAGCAGCTCACCATATTAGGTACATTTAGATATTCACACACTTCTTTCTCGAATCGCTGTACCAGCGGTCCGTTGTGGGTCATAATACCACTCTCCCAAATACCTTTCATCAGTTCGTTGACTTCCTCCTGTGGGGCCAGCGTAGGCATCGTTACATATATCTGTTTTCTCATCCTTATATAGTTTAATTGTTTACTTGTTTAATGGTTTACTTGTCCAAACCGGAAAGCTTCTTGAAGTCTTCTACCAGTTTGGCTTGCCTAAGCAAGGTTTGATAGTTGGCTACCCTTGCCTCCGCATCATTAATACATTGACAGAAGTGAAGGATAGATTTCTTGAAAGCATCGTCCGCAGGAAGATTGCGTTTCTCTTCTTCGTTGCCTTTGCGAATAACGACCTCGGGCACAAAACCTGCCGGAGCGGTGAGGATGCGGTTGGTATAGAGCGTACCTTTGCTGCCCCACACTTCCAACTCACACTTATAATTATGATCCATGCCAAAGGCAATTTGTGCGGTCATGCCTTCATCGTTCACCATAGCAGCAGAGCCGTACATATCCACATTGTAGCCATTAATATTGTTGGATTGTGCATATTTGAGCGTAGCAGTAGGTCCAAGCAGCATCGAAGCATACTTCATGGTGTATCCGCCACAGTCAAGGAGTGCACCACCGCCCAAAGCCTTGTTATAGCGGAAGTCATTCTGTGCACGCATTGGGAACCCAAAGGAGATTCGGTACAGGCGTACATCGCCAATCTCTCCACTACGTACTATCCCGTTCACGGCTTCTATCTGGTCGTGAAAAGCGAACATATAGTTCTCGTGAACGGCCAGGCCTTTTTCTCCTGCCTCTTTGAGCAAATCCTCAGTATTGGCTAAGTCTATGGTACACGGTTTCTCTACTAAAGTGTGTTTACCAGCATCCAATGCAGCCTTCGCCCATTTGTAATGCAAACCCGGGGGCAACGGCAGGTAGATGGCATCTACATCTTCTGATTCTATCAGTGTTTTGTATCCCTCATATATCTTGCTGCCATAACTATCCACAAAAGTCTGTGCCTTGGCTCTCTCCTTGGCAAGTATCTCGTCGGTGGCACCCACAAACTCCTCCATGCTGGCAATGGCTACACCGGCATACTCAAAACATCCGGCTTCTTTCAAGGCAGGAAGGAAACGACGGAAGGCTATCTCCGACGGACAAATAATTCCTATTCTCATCATCACTTATTGTATTTTATCGCAGAAAGAATACTACGTGCCTGAATGTTCAAATAGTTGTTGAACTTCAGGAAGTGGTTAATCTGATGCAGCGTCATCCACGTGTAATGCTCAGGCAATTCCTGTGGCAGGTCTTTACCGGCCTCCACAATCATATTGCGGTTCTGCTCACGGAAGAAACGACCGCCCTCTTCGCTTTGCAGCACATCATAGAGAATTTGCTCTTTCTTGGCGTTCATCACATAGTCATAGAATGCAGGCCGCTGTTTTGGATTCTCAGGGATTCTTCCCGTCAAACACTGCACCGTAGGGGCCAACTCCATGACATCGTAGTTGCCGCACTCCAACTTGGCCTGTACCAGGAAGTGATAGATGCCGCCTATCTTACGCACAATGAAGGCGCACAGGCCTTGCTGCAAGGGCTGAACAAGCGGCTGACACCAGCTGGTCACTTCACGGTTGCTGATGCTCACATTCACGCCAATGATACGGAAATACTTATTGTCGTTGTTGGCAATCTCATCCTCGGAGCGATGCCATCCCTCCAGCTTATCAATGGCCTTGTTGCTTACAAAGAGGTCATAGCGAGACTTCAAGCCGGACAGCCACGATAGTATCTGCGGCATCGTGTGGATACCTTCTTGCATACGGGCAGACTTGAGCATGTCACGGCCAAAGTCTGAAAGGTTCTCCAGATTGGTGAGCGGTGTGATATAGTCAATATATTCAATGCCTGACAACACTGTACGGGTATCCATATTCACCATATTATCGTGATGCATAAACTCCTTGATTTGGCCTAGCGTCATCCAGCGGAAGTCAGGCAACACCTCAATATCTTCATCTACCTTGATGATGATATTGCGGTTGCGCTTGCGCAGGAAGCGGGCCCCCTGCTCGCTCTGAAGCTGGTCAAGCAACACATGGTCAGACTTCACATTCACAAAGTAATCCAGATAAGAAGGCTTCTTACCCTTATGCACTTGGGTATAGTTGCTTTTGGTGGCCTGGAGCGTAGGGCTGATCTGAACACAATTCACATTCCCCGGCTCAATCTTCGCCTGCATCAGGAAATAGAGCTTTCCATTTATCTCCTTGGTCAGGATGCCCAAGTAGCCTATCTCCGGCTGGTTGATGATGGGCTGGTCCCAACTATGCACATTGCCATAGTCGGTCTCCACATGAATGCCTTGAATACTGAAAAACCGTCCGGAATCGTGCCTGAGACTACCATCCTCATCAACATGCCACCCGGTCATCTCGCTGAATGGAATAAGCTTTACGTCAACCTGCACTTCACGGTTGCGCTGCTCAATCCACTCCTTCAACGACTCGGTGCTATTGATAGGATTCTCTGTTGTAAGTAGGGAATGTATCATAGAATATCTTATTGATTGTCTGTATTATTTCTCGTTTCGCAGTCGCTTATACTCCTCATAGTCGTAGGTGTACTTGTTGCGGGCATACTCCTCTGATGCCAGAATCAGCGACACTCCATCATCCTTGTAGGAGTGTGTCCTAAACCATATCCCCGGACGTATCATCAACCCTTTATTGGGATTATCCAGAAGGATACTCGTCTTGTTTACCGTATCGTCCAAATCCACCACAAACGTCCCGTGGACGGCCACCATAATCTCTTCACTATCCAAGAGCGCATGCGCTCCCCTGTCCTTCCCTTCTGTAATATGATGCAACCAGAACACCCGCTCCACCTCAAACGGCAGTTCCTTATCCATCACGCTGATAGCCCCACGCTCATCGGTAAAGGTGGGTATATCTATCAATTCGCAGTCCTTTATGGTATAGTTTGTATTCACTTCTTCTATTAAACTACTAAACCATTAACCCACTAAACTATTACCGTTCAGACTTATCTCCCTTCATTTCAGGATGTGTAAAGCTAAGGGATGTTACTTCTTCCTTCATCTCATCAATCACCTTCAGCAGATACTGGCCGTACTGGTTTTTCAGCATAGGTTGTGCTATCTCGCGCATGCGTTCCTCACTAATCCAACCATTGCGGTAGGCAATACCTTCAAGACAGGCGACCTTCAAGCCCTGACGTTTCTCAATGACCTCTACGAAGGTTGATGCCTCTGCAAGACTATCGTGAGTACCGGTATCGAGCCAAGCGAAGCCACGGCCAAAGACTTGCACTTTCAGTTCACCTTCTTTTAAGAATTCTTGGTTTACTGTAGTGATTTCCAGTTCGCCACGGGCAGAAGGCTTGATGTGCTTCGCTACATCCACCACCTTATTCGGATAGAAATAAAGGCCCACTACGGCATAGTTGCTCTTGGGCTGCTTTGGCTTCTCTTCAATGGAGAGGCAGTTACCTTGTTTGTCAAATTCCGCAACACCATAACGCTCAGGGTCACTTACCCAGTAGCCAAATACGGTTGCCTTCTGGTTCTCTTCTGCATCCTTCACAGCCTTACGAAGCAGACCTGTAAAGCCGCTACCATAGAAGATGTTATCGCCTAGCACCAAGCAAGCACTATCATTACCAATGAACTTTTCACCTATGAGAAAAGCCTGGGCAAGCCCATCTGGTGATGGTTGCTCTGCATACTCGAAGTGTACCCCATAGTCAGAGCCGTCTCCCAGCAGCCGCTTGAACCCCGGCAGGTCGTAAGGTGTAGAGATAATCAATATATCCTTAATTCCCGCCAGCATCAAAGCGCTAATAGGGTAATACACCATCGGTTTGTCATAGATAGGTAGCAATTGCTTGCTTACACCCTTGGTAATCGGGTAAAGTCTTGTGCCAGAACCTCCGGCAAGTACGATGCCTTTCATATCCTTTTATTTAAATGAAACTTCTAAAAACGGGTAGGCCCGCTGTTATTGAACCTATTTCTTATGAGAAACCAACGGGAACTCCGCCCAGTAGTTGTGATTTGTAAACTATAATTTCTCGCGCCATTGCCTATATCTTACCGAATTCTCCAACAGATAGTTCTCCAAACTATAAGTTGTATCTCCTATTTGTCGAGCGAAAACCAATAACGAACTATTAAAGCCATATACCTTAAGGTGTTTATAGCTGGAAAGATAGAGCTCAAATGGGAAATCGTCGTGAAGTCTTTCTACCTCGCAATTATTATCATTGAATAGTTCTAATATTTCTTTAATGTTATCAGGAGATTGATTTGGATGGAATTTAACGTAATTATGTCCTTCTGCCTTTTCTTTAATCAGTTTCCTAATACCATTAAAATATACTTCCTTTTCTACGACCCCCATCTCGACTGATGATTCCAAAATAAAGCAAGGATAGTTGGGATTAATACGGAACTTCGTATTATCCACTTCCAACTTAGGCCATTCAACTAAATGAATAGGATAGCCCAACTTATTGAATATGTCTTCTGATATGGAAAAACATTCAGGAGTCGGCATGCGATTCATTAAGAAAGATGGCATGCGCCAAGAATAATGTGATGCCCAGATTCTGTGTTTGAAGAAAATAGAAAGAACAAAATCCCATATTTTGTATTTTATTGGTAATGGTTTTTCTATTAAAAGTTGATCAAAAACCAAAGCGCCTTCTTGAACGTAATTTATCTTTTTACATAATGGGTGGGTTGACAAAACTTGCAATAACCTTAGACCGCCAGGGTTTGGAGCATAAAAGAAGTAAGGATTTCCTTCGACCAAATCTTCAACTAAACGATCAATTCTATTGATTAATACAAATGGTGGTAGCAAATAACTTTTAAAGGAAAGATAATATGCCCAATGCAAATCTAATATTTTATATTGATTTTTGATAAAAGAGTTTTTATAATTCCTCACATAAATCATACAAATATTCTCTGGAGCTAAATCCATTTTTGATATAGCACCTAGTGCTGTTAAATATGTTGTATGTGAATTGATAAAAAATAAATGTTTCATTATTCTCATATTTATATTTGCCGTTAGCCCTACGCTTATATTGCCACGGTGGAAACGGTTATAGTTAATTCAAAAGCCAACATTCAATTTCTCTCTTTAGTGTACTCAGTTCTCTTATACTTTCCATATAGGCCTTATGCACTGCATCAGATACTTTTCTTATCTCATCCTGCATTTCAGGATAAGTCTGAAGTTCCGCATCGTCTGACTTTGCTGAAGCCTTTATCCTAATGACCTCACCACTCTGCAACGTCAGTATCACGCAAGGGTCATCAGATTCCTCCACGGAGATAGAAATCCTCTTATCCTTCACAATGCGCTCATATCCTAACCGCATTGCCAATTCATTATGAAATCGTTCGATATTCATATACTCACTTTCGTAAATGCTTCTCTCGATCCAATCAGGTCACGGTGATGGTACAGACCCATGATAATGAAGGGTTGAATTACATTCGACCTTTTCTCGCCATGCCATAGCCCAAACAAGTTTGGTTCTGGTCAATTGGCTTAACGAAAAGGTTCAATATCCTTCGTTGTAACTTCCAACTGTGGACGAAGAGATTCCACTATCATTTCCGCATTACAGAGGCTACCAGAAGGCACTTTGCTCATCACGAACTCACGCAAAATGAAATTGATTGCCGCCTCGTTTATCGTATCGCTATAGCCCAAAGGCTTCAGCCACGCCCTCATCTCATCGATAGAATGGACATCACCCTTCAAGATCTGCTCCTTCAGTGGCTCTGTCACTTCACGTATATTCTTGATTGGAGGTGTTATTAGTGCCATAACAATTCTGATTATACTCCAAAAAGTTGATTCATCAACAGTTTTGGTTGCTTGGCATCGCTTCGCTGAATGTCACGCATCATAGCCAATGATGCCTTCTTCAGTGCATCAATGGACTCGATAACCTCTGGACAGTCCAGCGGGCTGAATGTAACAAGTTTCGGATAGTCGAAGTTATACAAACTTACCGAAAGGAACCATTCCTTGGGCTGGTGTTCCCAGCCAATAGTGGTGAGATAAGGCTTTGTACAGTCCTGATTGTCATCGTGCATGCCATAGACGGCTGCGACATGGGGGTATTTCTTGCGGAAAGGCTTAGATAGCATGACATAGCCTGCACCAGGATATGGTTCTGCTGCGCATTTTTGCGCAAAGTCAAAGATGTTACCCCAGTAGCAGGTGGCCTGTGTGTAGCCGTTCTGCTCCAGGAAGTTGAAATAGACGATGAAGAAAAGGTCGTCCTCTAAAGAAAGCGTTACCTCAAAGATGCGAGGGCGCACCAGCCTTGTGGCGCAGTATGACTCTTTCTTTGGAGGGTATTTCGCAGGATGCTTAGTGATAGCCGGAAGGAATTTGACAGGGCCATCTTCACGCTCTGCACGTTCAGCTTCCTCCATCGCGTCCATGCGGTCTTTCTCAATCCGCTTCATGGCATCCTTAAACTCCTTGCTTTGCAGGACCTGTTCCAGTTCTGCCTTTTCCTCTGGATTGACGTTTTCTATGTCATCTTCCTCGTCATGATCTATCGCATGGCCACTATCAATAGCTTCCAACAGAATCTGCATGTGGTCAATGACACCATGTACATCATTGATGGTTTTCTTTATACGCTCTATATCGCCCTGACGCTTGCCGAATCCTTGCGGAGTAGCATCTATCAGGGTAGTGAGCTTGTCGGTATATTCCTCCAGACAATCATCGTAATCGGTGAGAGCTCTTCCGAAACTGTCACGTTCCTTTCTGGACATGTCCTTCGGACTTTTCCTCTTCGTCCAGTCTTCGATATGGGCAACGAGTTCGCGGCACTTATAGCTTATCTCAAAAATAACGGCATCAAGCGGTGTCTTCAGCGACTCATCGGTGCTGTAGTCCACGGGATGCGCCATCACTTCGTCGATATGGGGTGCAAAGAGATCATGGAGTTCGTCAATGACATAGAAATCAGTTGTGTCCTTCTGCTTGTCTTCACGACTGACCACAAGGTTCATCTTCTGCAACTGGTTATAGATTTGTGTACCCTTCACAGAAAAATACCCTCCCCTTCCTTGCTTCAGGATGTTGCTCATCAGCTGCAAATCCTCCGACCTCAGACAGCGGAGCACATCGGCAGGATTACCTTTGACATACTCATCGTATGCCTTCACGATACCAGCCTTATTGGGCTTGCCCGTGAAGCGCATCCCCATCATCCCGAACCCTTCCTTCAGGTTCTGAATGATGTCTATGTCAAGAAGCTCGGCAAAGGTAATACCGAGATAGGGGGTATCACTGTTGACAGTAATCATATTCGGTGGTGTATCCGTAAGTGTCCGAATCTTGGTCCCAAAATCTCTACATCCTCAGTGTGAATGAGGATTCCAAGATGACTTCATCGACTTTTGTCATGACTCACAAACGGTTGATACTGAAGAACTTGCGCTGCCATTTTGATTCAAAGTGTGATTTTGTGACTCTTATTTCCGTAATATTATATATACTATTAATATTTACCTCGAGCTAAACATTTTTATATATAGGGAATTTTGCGTATATATAAGTCACAGAATCACATCCACCGCTCTAACTATTTCAATTACAGACATTTATGTCGAATTTAGTAAGCACCCAACGGATTCCTACCCCTTTTATTACAGGGGCCTTGGTAGCCCCACGTCGACTATTGTTTGAAACGTTAGAAATCAAAACTTTTGATTTCAAATTTATTATATTAATAATTATAAATTAATTAATTATTTGCCCCCTTATAGGGGCAAATATAATATAATTTAATTTAATTGAAGTTTCCTACCGAGAAACTGGTAGTTTCCTACCGACAAACCCACAGTTTACTACCGACAAACTCCATCTTAGAATTTCACAATTTCACAATTTCTCAATATCTTAAAATGATAAACTTATATATCCGGTCTGCCAAAGTCTGACAGTGCCATCCCCAAATAGGCTAACTTTGCACTCGGTTTGGGAAACCTCTCTCTTTCGCAACACCCCTTTTTCGATCTCCCAACCCTCTTGGCCAAGAGGGGGCTCTCAACCACCCCAACCCCTCCTTAACGTAATGAGGGGCTTCAACCTTAACCCCAAACCCCTTTGCCCTCTCCAGGGCAGGGGCTTAACTGCTCAGGTGGGAAGACCCACCTTCACAGAGTACATTAAGGTAAAAATGACCATCAAAGGTCATTTTTGATATCATAAACATGGCTTGCCCTGCAAAAACCACCTTAGAACACTTTTGGACGCTTACTCACATTCTCCTCAGAAAATACCAAATTGCTCTAGTCTCGCCTCGCTTTCAAACGGACTCGACTTTATTGTTTCAGTTATCAATTCCGTATCTTCTTCCTCTATGTGCCCAAGATATCTCCAAGTAACGACCTTTTCTTTCTTGACTACCATCAACTCCGAGCAGTCAACAAAAGAATTATAAGTCAGAAAGTCGTATTTATCTTTCGAAATCGGCATGTGTAATATCTGGGCCTCATATGGTATCCTTCTATTGATTTTCGAATTAATAATCACCCCACCATAGGCGTTACCACTGTCATCAAATCCAAGGACAATAAAGAATTTGTTCCTGCTCTCATCGCCTTCTTTCGGCACTATGCCTGTCTCTCGTCCCATATTAATGCGAAAAACATCTCCAACACTAATACTCGTCTGAATGAGACTTTCGGCATCGTCACCGCCTAAAAGATCAGAAAGCTTCGTCATGCCATTACAGCCTTTAAGTCGAGACGTTCTTTGATATAGGCTAACATACCTTCGTCTACCCCTCCAGCCTTTGCCATTTCCATTAGCGACATCTGTTTCCTTCCCGTCCCGCTCTCATAGGCAGATTTCCAAGCCTCGTCGTGCGATTTGGTCATGAGCTGCCTGAACGTCAGATTGGCATTCTCGTCAATGGAGGCATCAAGCATCTCCTTCTCTGTCTTCGACAGGTACTTGGTGTCTGCTTCCCTTCTAGCCAGCATCACGTATGGCGCATCAGCTCCAGCGAATGAAGTCGCTTCACTCAGCATCTTTGCTAATTCCGAATGCGGGGCAGCCTGATTCTTTACAGCATCATACAGTCCAGAGGGAACAGGCCCATAGTCAAGAGCGCAGAAAGTATCTGGAGTGATGCTGCGTCCCCATTTTGCCAAGTGTTTAAGCTCCGCAAAATACAGTATCTTAAACACATGGTAAAAGTCCGTTCCTCCCGTCCTGTTGAGGATATAGAGCACCATTTCCACCAACTTCCTGTCTTCAAATCTTGCCATATCTTATACCTTCAGGCCGCAAAGATACGAAAAAGATTTGATTCTTGTCGTACTTTGAACCATTATTTTCTAATTTTTTGTCCATCATTTGTCGAGCTGCTCGTAGATGGAGTTGTTGCTCTTGTATTCGGGGACGATCTCCTTCATCTTCTTGACGGTGGCCATGTTGTCGTAGGCCTTGGCGATGGTGATGAGCTCGTCGATATGCTTGCAGGCGACGGAATAGTCGTACTCACGGACCTGGGCGATGCGGATCTTCTTGTTGAAGGTGGGTTTGGTGCCCTCGAGCTCGTTGAGGACTTCCTCGTAGAGTTTCTCACCGTCACGGAGGCCGGTGAACTTGATCTCCACATTCTTGGCACCTGAGAGGGCTATCATGCGCTGGGCAAGGTCGACAATCTTGACGGGCTGTCCCATGTCGAAGACGAAGATCTCACCGCCATTGCCCTTGGTGCCGGCCTCGAGGACGAGTTTACAGGCCTCGGGGATGAGCATGAAGAAGCGGACGATACGCTCGTCGGTCACCGTGACGGGACCGCCATTCTTGATCTGTTCGCGGAACAGGGGGATAACGCTTCCGTTGCTGCCCAGCACATTGCCGAAGCGGGTGGTGACGAACTGGGTGTAGTTGACATAGCCGGAGCTGCCCTGGATCTTGGCATTGGCCTCACTGCGCAGCTTGCGGTTCAGACTCTGGACATAGATCTCACAGATACGCTTGGAACAACCCATCACGTTGGTGGGGTTGACGGCCTTGTCGGTGGATACCATGACGAACTTCTTGACGCCGTACTTGACGCTCATGTCGGCAATCACCTTCGTACCATATATGTTATTAAGCACAGCCTCGGAGGGATTGTCCTCCATCATCGGCACATGCTTGTAGGCTGCGGCATGGAACACGTAGTCGGGCCTGTACTTGCTGAAGACGGCATCCATACGTGTGACACGGTCGATGCTGGTGACGATGGTCTCGGCCTGGATATCGGGGAAATCCTTGGCCATCATCAGGCGGATATCGTGCTGCGGGGTCTCTGCCTGGTCGATGAGCACCATGTTCTTGGGCTTATAGGCCGCTATCTGGCGCACCATCTCGGAACCGATGCTGCCGGCAGAACCCGTGATGAGGATGGTCTTGCCTTCGAGCAGCTCTCCCACCGACTTCATGTCGATGTCGATCTCAGCACGGGGGAGCAGGTCTTCGACGGAGACCTCCTTGAGCTGCATGCCCTCAATCTGTTCGTCGGTCAGCTGTCCGTCCTCAATCTTGGCCTCCTTGGCCGCCTGCGCCATGAAGATCTTACAGCCGGCACCTATCAGCAGGTTCTGTATCTCCTGGTTGTTGCGGAACTCCCTGGCACGGAGGGGTGACACGAGGACTCCCTCGATGCGGTTCTTCCGGATCACCTCGACAAGGTTGTCATCCTCCACATTATAAACGCGCTGCCCCATCAATTGCATGTGCTTGGCCCTTTTGTCGTGGGAGATGAATCCACAGAGGGTGAAGCGTCTGGGGCGCTGGGTCTGGATGTTCTTGGCCAGTCCGACACCACCGGAGAGTGCGCCATAGATGAGGACGCGCTGGGTACGGCTGTCGGAGACGGACACGTCGTAGAGGGTCTTCACGATGATTCGCACGGCGAACATGGCGAGTGTCGCGAGGAAAAAGGCGACGACCGTCTCTGTCTGCGTGAGTGCTGCGAAGTCGTGGATGCCGTTTCTCTGGAGAATCTCCGAGAGGATGACGGCGAGGACCATATTGAGCAGGTTGGCATAGCCTACCTGTAGGAGGTCGACGAAGGAGGAGTAGCGGAGTACGCCGGAATAGGTCCGGAAGGCTCTGGCACCGATGATGCTCAACAGGGCGTAGACGACGGCTGTGTAAATCACGTCGAAACGCTGGTCGAAGAGGAGCTGGGTCTTCTCGAACATCCAGAAGGTGGCGACTGTGGCCAGGAAGACCATCAGGCAGTCGTTGAGAAGGAGGACCCAGTATGGGAGTGAGTTTTTGCTGAAATACCAGCTTAGTATTCTCTTAAATGGGGTTTTTATCTTCATTTTTATTCTATATCTTCGCAGTGCCTCTAAGGGGGCTTTTGTTTTTTGGGTGCAAAGGTAGGAATTATTTGTGAAAGTTCCAAATTTTTTTGGAGGTTTCCTCCAATCCTCTTGTTTTTTTAGTTTCGGATGAGGGAGAGGAAGCGGCGGAGGTGGGGGGAGGTCAGGGCGTTGTCGCGGATGAGGGTCTTGGCGGCGGTGCGGTGACGGGGGTCCTGGGTCGCGATGTAGAGGGCGATGTGCAGCATGGTGAGGGCGGCGGGGGATTGGGGGCCTCTCACTGGGGACAGGGCCGTTGTTTGAGTCTGCGACGTCAAACAGCCGGACCTGTCCCCAGTGAGGAGGGTCTGGACGCGGCGCTGGAGGAGGGTCTGGCCTTCCTGGTCGAAGCGGAGGCGGGCGACGATGAGCATCAGGGATTGGAAGATGGCATCGGAGTCGTCGTCCTGGATGGTGCTGTGACGGTAACCGTAGAGGCGGCTGAGGGTGCGGGCATCGGCGATGCGGGTGGCATCGGTCTCCTTGTGATGAACACGACGGGAGAGGATGGAGAGCACCTTCGACTGGATACGGTCGATGAAGTCGGGACCGATTATGTCGGCCCCATCGCCTATCACTGACACCATATCAGGAGTGTAGTCGGTCAGGTAGATGTCACGTGAATTGGCGAAGAAAGGGATGGAGAGGGTGAGACGCACACCATGGTCGGTGTGGTGGACCTCTGTCACATTGGCCTTGACAGACTTGAAGGGGCCTCGGCGGATGACCACCTCGGTATCGACCATGATGGTGGCCACGGTGGGTCGGAGTTCAAACTTCTCCATCTGGTCGGTACAGGCCCGGATGAATCGCTGCATGATGAGTTCGGGAACAGTAGCCTCCCGTCCGAAGGCATCACGGTAGTGCTGCAGGTGGAGCCGCGAGAAGCGGTTCCAGTCGGCAGTGACGAGCGCCCTCATCTGCTGGACGGTGCCGCGGATGAAGACATACCGTTTGAGTTCGGAGCGGATGGCATTGTTCTCGCTGACCTCCAGCGGATCGCGCCACCCTTGGAACGCATCATTGTCGGCTTCTGCCGCCCCATGGTCGGCCAGTCGGCGCTTGATGAAGAGATACGGGATGAAGTAGGTCTCGAAGGCCTCAGCGCCCTCGTTCTCCCTCACCCTGCGGAGGTTCTCATCGATCTCTGACGGTTCCAGATGGGTCATCACGTACCAGTGAGCCCCGTCATCCGTCTTGATAGTATCTGTCAACATATATACATATATCTCTCCCTTGTCTGGAAACCCTAAGATTCCCATACCTATCTTATTATTATACCCATTGGTCAAGGCACAGACGAAAGAAATCGTCCCGGCCAAATCCTGAGTCTCGACCCACTCACAGACAGAGAAGGCAGCTCATTGGACCCATGCCAAGACCTGTCATTAAATCAGGGTGGAAGTGGAGGGAGTCGAACCCTCGTCCGCACAAGGAAACCATACGCTTTCTACACGCTTATCTCAGACTTCGGTTTTCGAGCTGCAGCAAGACCTGAGCCACCAACTACAGCCTTAGCTCCTAAGTTTCATCGCTGCATCGGAGCCTGCAGCGACTATTTCCGATTTTGCCTGCGCCGCTTGATCTTCGGATTCGGAACCAGATCCTCGGAGCGACGTCTCGTTCCTCTACCTTGTAGTGGAATAAAGCCAGTAATCTACTATACTTCGATTAGGCAGCGAGAGCATACTCATTGTTGCCAATTAAATTTTTGTTCACTCAGTTTAAGGAGGTAGCCAACGAGCCTCCGCGTGCTTACGTACCATCTCGACTTGCCGTCAAATCCAGTCACCCCCGGATGAGATTTTCCGTAATTCGGGTGCAAATTTACGATTATTTTGAGGAATAGGCAAATATTTCAGAGAAAAATTGTAATTTTGCAGCCAAAAGAACGTTATTAAGGAAATTGAGAGATTGAGAGATTGAGAGATTGAGAGATTGAGAGATTGAACATTGAAGATTGAACATTGAAGATTGAACATTGAAGATTGAAGATTGAAGATTGAGAAATTGAGAGATTGAGAGATTGAGAGATTGAGAGATTGAGAGATTGAGAGATTGAGAGATTGAGAGATTGAACATTGAACATTGAAGATTGGACTTTATGA